>Ga0116227_10001304_pt1 | contig 55051 bp, 37 predicted proteins | sample S1TSphgellanicum_FD_89693 | JGI IMG/M metagenome (GOLD analysis project Ga0116227, IMG submission 89693) | Host-associated microbial communities from peat moss isolated from Minnesota, USA - S1T2_Fb - Sphagnum magellanicum MG | ecosystem: Host-associated > Plants > Peat moss > Unclassified... | reverse complement strand
TTTTTTTTTTTTTTTCTTTTTTTTTTTTGTGTTTTGGGTTTTTTTTTTTTTTTTTGTGTTTTGGCCTTTGTTTGTTTTTTTTTTTTTTGGTTTTTGGGTGGTGAATTTTCGATAAAAATAAAAAATAAAATTCTGAGAAAGAATATTCTGTTAAAAATTCTCTGTTATTTTGAAAAAATCTCCAAAAATTTAATTAAAAAAATCGCCAACAATTACTGCAATTGCCTACAATTGTGGTAATAGGGTGCTTAAGATTTTCTACATTCATCTTTTGAATATTGCCAAATTTGGCTAAACATACTTATGGATTATCACTACTTTAGCAACATCACAAAATTCACTGGTTTTGGCAGTTTAGAAAACTAGTCACAAATTATTAGACCAGTCGCCTTCTGAGTTTTTTTTTTCAATTTTGTGATGTATCACATGTGGCAATCTCCATTAGATGATTTAGCCAAATTTGGCTATAAAAAATATGAAAGTGAAAAAAAGACATCAACCATCCTCCTATATTGTTGGTCACCTAATTGAACCTGATGTAGAATCTGATGAGTGTTTAAGAAAAATAAAATTCTTTTCCTAACTTGGCTATCAGAAACCCCAAATAAATTCACACTTCTGAAAAAAATCCCCTCCCCCCTCCAAGAAACACTGGACTAGACAGATCATCTTGTTTTAGGAAACAAGTTGGGCAACTTGTTTTTTGGGTTGAGGGAAATGCCATCTTTGTTCAAAGATGGATTCAACGGCTTTCATGAAAGTTGTCATTAAACATTTTTACAACCTCCAATTTACATGCCCAAACATTTTAGATGCATGTTAGAGTTAAGGTGCCTTGATGGACTACTTTGCAACCTGATTTCTCCTCTAGAATTCTTTTGGTAATGCTAAGTGCTAAGCTAAAGATCATGTTGGTAAAGTTCATGAAAGGTGGTGCCTCTATAGTTGTATGCATCATCCTAGTAATTGAGACATTTTGCCTTCTCAGGAAGTCAGTTCGAACTAGTGTTTGCCAGATATTGAGTTTTCAACTAGTTATTAAGTTGGTTATTAATAACTTTCCATCTAGTTATTGATTTTTGATAACCGAATAATAACGTAATTTCTTGGTATTGAATTTTCAAAATCTAATAATCTACCTAGATGACATGGTTATCATCCAGGTAGGTTATCAACCCTCAACCACTAAGCATTTTTAAATAGGAAACCAGAAAGTAAAAAACTAATTTTAACTTCAATTTAAAAAAATCTATAACTGGCTAATAACCAGCAATTATTACCCAAAATGTTAGTAACTTAAAAGAACTAATATTTTCTTTAGAAACTAACCGTCCTGTGTGCTTATTATAAATATTCAATAACAGGCCAACACTGGTTGGGACCAGTGTTGGGTGGTGCTTTACTTTTGAAAAGAACCTTCAGTTCCAGTTCTGAGAACTGAATTACTAGCATGATGCATACAACCCTAACCCTTTCCCCCTCAATGCCTTACATTCCTCAAGGAAAGCATACATCCTATGCAACTTGGCCAAGAAACATGGCCCCACTTCCCTAGCCAAGTTGCCAATGGAGAAAAATGTCAAGCCAAGCTAAGGAGAAAGGGGATGAGGGTCAAGCTCTTTGCTGCACATCCCCATGTTTGTGCATGTAAGACATTGCAACTTCCCTTAGATACTTTAATCATTTGTCATAAAATTCATGTATAGTAAAAAAAAAAACATTTGAAAGAATGATTTTATATTGGGCATCATTGGTGGGCATGCACACTTTGTGTTGGAGACTAAATTGAATTTTTTTGGTTCCACTTATTTAGTGCTTGCCCAAGTTGCACACCTTCATTCTCCTTACATGGTGACCCATGTTGATTTCACAGATGCATATATCCTTTCCATGCATCATTTCATTTTTGCATCCATGGACTTAAAAAGTGCTACAGTGTTTTTAAGAGGATTTTCTGTTTGTAGCTAAAATGATGATCATTCATTGGAAGATGTAGAAAAAATTGAAATCATTCCTAGGAAAATTGAGCCAAATCCATGTTTTCCAGATATTGAGAAATGACCCAAGTATCCGGGCAAGTCAGGGGCAGAGTATTAAAAATCAACCTTCTACGTAGAACTTTTGATGAGAACCAAATACAGACCTTACCTTCCATGGTATTTAAATGTTGTACAGACCCATCAAGACTTATTTGGCCTAGTACCACTCTCATAAAAATTGATACCCTACTTATACCCTCATTTGCAAACATGTGTTTCATCTAGACATGTTATCTCTAAATCTAAATGCACTTTGAACATTGCCTTTGATAGAGTGTTATCCTTTACTTTTGCCAACTACATTGCTCTAACACTAAGAGCACGTCACAAAAGAGTCCATAAACAAATCGCCCATTTTCCCATTGTTTACAATAGATATATAAACTCAATATGGACACATTATGGGGATCAGAATCCAAGAGAGCTAGGAGTCATGGTCACAAAGAATTAAAACCTGCCTTGACATCATACTAAGTGATTCTCAAGTTAGGCATTTTAAAATATTGAACCTTTCACATAATATGTGAGTATTACCAAAATGATAACTGGAGAATTGGTAATTAAGGGTATTGTTTAAAGATGCCAATTGATAAGGTGGGGGAGGGGGTGATTGTTTAATTTTTCGAATTCAATTATATGGTACCATGTATGACATAAAAATATAAATAAATTTAAAAACACTGGCTAATTGGGTTTTTATTTATTTATTTATTATTTTAGAAAAAGAACGGGGCAATAGTAGTCCAAACACTTGGAAGTTGGGACAGACTTATAATAGTATATTCATGAATAGTACTAAGTGTTAGTACTCTGTGTTGGGCTATCTACATTGCTAGTGTATTGCATATAAGCAAATAACTTACACAGTCCATAGAATTCGACTAGAATAGCTCTTGGACAACTTCTTGCCATTCTCATGGATTCTGGCTTCTTTAGCTTGTCAGCAGTGTTTTTTTATTTAGGCAAAATTTAGTATTTATTTGATTAAGAAAAGGGGCCTTTGATCTCCTAGGTTTATTTTAGGCCGTTGGATTGTGCTGAAATCACGGGCAATCAATAACTTTTGATGTGGTAGGAGCCATATTGTTAAAGCCATGATGATTGATTATAGCCACTTTTGTGAAATCGTATGGTTGTTGGATGTCACAATCCGATCACGGTGTTGATCATCTCACATCAATTCTCCTCAACAACTATGGCCATTGCTCCTTTGCACTACATTGAAAGCCTTCGCTTGTCATTATTGTTTTGGTGTGAATGTATGTTGTTGCTAGTTTTGCCTAATGATTTTTTTGTTATTGTTAGCTTGAGCCTTGATCTTCAAGCAACAAGCCAACTTGAAGTTGTTTTGCAACTTGCTTGAATCTCTAGCTTCAAAGCGTCAATGAACAAGCATCGATGCAAAGAAGTTACAATGGCCAATCGCCATTACCTTTAAGCTTGTTGCAATTTATAGTAACTTCAACTTCAAGAGGTGAGAGTATTCCAAGGACCTAGTCCCACATTACATATAAAACTTGTGCTTCATGGTGTGCACTTGTGCATTCTACTGTATGCATTCTTGAGGCTTTTGCATATTGCACTCTTGTTGTGAAGAAATTATAACAATTGTGTGCAAATCAGTTATAATTTGTGTTGCTTGCAAGTTTTTTGTGTGCTTATGATTAAGGTCACAATTTTGTCTTCCTACAATCTAGGGTTCAAGGCATATTGAATTGGCTCTGGTTGATGTGTGCTTTGGTTGTTGCACAATGCACAAACAATGCCACCACTTAGGCCCTCATTGAATTTCAAGTACTGAAAGTTTTTTTTTTTTTTGTTCCTTTGGAAATTTTTTGTTCCCTAAGTGATGGTTCATCTTCACCCTCACCTTCAACAAAAAATTTCAACATGTTTTCAAATTAAAACATGTCTAACATCATGCATAAAGGTAAGCACCCTTTCCATTTTTCAGAAGGAACTCCAAGAGTTTTGACTTTTGGAACTATTGGAAATGATTTGGTTCATGTTGTTGATCTCACTCAAAACCTTCCTCCTAAAAAAATTTGGAAGAAAGTTTGGGAGTTTAATAAGGTTTTCTAGGATGTTTGGGCTATTAAACTTCCTTGGGCAGAAGCAATCATTGGTCCTAATGGTAAAATGACCCAGGTGAGATATACAATTTGTAACCAAGAAGAAAAAAGAAAAAAATTATTAGTTTTTAAGCTTGATGGGTTACAGAAACATGTAGGTTGTTATAAAGCAACATTTGCATGATTGGGGGTGGTTGTCGATGAGTTTTACATGAGTTTGTTTAACCAACACGTTAAGAACGAATGACAATATGCTACTTTTCATGGGCAAGCTTCTATGGTTCAACAAATTGCAAAACCTTGTAGAAAGCAAGAGAAAATTCATGTAGTTCATCACAATCTTCCATCTATTGAAACAAAAGCAAACTATGACAAATTTCAAAGGTTGTAAGGGGTTTTTTAATTTCCTCAAATTGTTGAACAACCCTAGGAAACGCTAGATTGACATTACTGGTTGGAGCATGACTTACGCCATGCATGATTTTGTGTTTTGATCTATTTGTTTGGTAGCGCAAAAGGCCCAATTCATCTCTATTTCTTGTGATGAAATGATCACTATAGACAATTGATCATGGATTTCAACCCATGTTTATGTTGTGGAAGGATGGAGACGTCTACTAAATCTTTTGACAATGTAGCAAGTTTAAGAAGGTTCCAGTGTTGACAATTTAATAAAGGTAATCATGGATTCTTTACTCACTTATAGTGGTATTTTATAATTTATTTAACTTCCAAATTGGTATGTTTTGGGGTAGATGGGGTGACAACCTTCCAAGGTTCAAAGACTAGTGTTACTGTGTAATTGAAAGAAAAGCACACACCTTTTATGTTAGGTGTGCATTGTGCCACATACTAAACCAATTTGGATGTGCAAACGTTGTCTCAATTGACCTTGGTTGTAAAAATCGACTTGTTGTTACAATCTATTTACAACTATTATTCACAAAGCCTTAAGAGGTCTTTAGAAAAATCTAGGTGATATGATCACATTGTATGAATTTCATGAATAGATTTTGAGTTACCATAACATATTGGACTTTTGAAGTGCCAAAAACCCAGCTTCACAGTCCATATCATATGATTATGGATTCATTATATCTATTAAAATGCTTAGTTCAATGATTTATTTTGACATAGAAAATAATGTGATGCCATGGATACAAAGGAAAATAATTTTGAAAGATTTTGAAAACCATAAATTGAGATGTACAATGAAATATGGATTTAAAAAATAAAATCCTTTATTCATTTGAATTAATAATTCAACTTCTCATTTTTTAAATGTAAATTTTTAATACAATTATCTACAATTGATAAAGTCTAGAATTTTTAAAAAAAAATTAGCCTTGTCATATGACTTGTGCAATATAATTTATTTTTCTACATTGTAAAATGGACTTTTATTTTAACACTAGTATGGACTCCACATATGCAGAAAAATATTCCACTTTAATTTGTGTTTTCACACAAGCAGCCAACAATTCGATAAAAGAAAATTTGGACATCCTTTACGATGTTAAGACTTTTCTGGGTTTAACTTGTATCCTACCCTTGTTTGAATGTATGTAATCTCTTTCAAAGTTTGTTCAAGCTCGAAATGTTTTCATTTGTGATTTCATCGATGTAGTCAAGGTTTGTGAAAGGGATTTATATAGGATATATGTTGTTCAGTTAAAAGTTATGGCTATTGAAATGGGATATTTCAAACTTTCTTTGTTGTTACAGATCACACATATGATCTTTTACACATGGTTTGGATTGTTGAACCTACTTTTGGTGTGGAATATGCAAGGTTTTAGTTTTTTTCTCACACATACATGGTTCATAAAAGAGACACTAATAAGTTATTTCAATTATGTTTCTAGATTGGATTGGTTGAATGCAGTAGAAGTTGTGTAACAACAATGCAGTGTTACTACTATTAATCTCATTCAAGAACTTGAACGATGTTTCCTAGCTCAAGACATTATGAATGCCATTGGGGTGATTTACCTTAATTTTAAGTGCAATTTGAAGTTGAGCACAATTTTTTGGCACAACTTTCAAATTTTAAAACACATTATTATTTTGGGAAGCATATTGGCCCAAAAAAATAATATATCTTGCCTTTGTTGGATGAAGCATTGCTAGTGTAGAAGTCATTTTTTTCAAGATTACGATGCTTGCCAATTACCATGTAACCATGAAAGCCTCCTATGGACTGTAATCTATGCACAAAAAATTGGACCATCTTGTCCAACAACCAACTTTTTTCCCATTGATTATTTAAATGGCTAAAACTAATTGAATTGTCTATGGCCATGGTTATGGGCAACGTAGAGGATGAAAGATGTTTTTCAAACATGGGGTTTATGAAAAGTAAATTTAAGAATAGATTAACAACCCATTTGAATTTGGTTGTTAGGATGTTTGCCCAAAAGTTCTTTACCTTCAATAATTTCCCATTTCTTATAACAATGAATGCTTGGAATGCTACCAAATCCCACCACATTACTATAGAAGTGTAGTTGATTTCTAGCAACAAATCTCTAAACCCTAACCTTTTGTATAATATGTTCATGTGTTTTTTGTTGTGATGTTTGTATTACTTTGATTATTTTCAATCAGATGTGCTATGCTAATTAAAATGAGGTGTATGCAATTTCAATTTTTTGTAACTTGAACAAACATTTAAGTATTATTATTGTTTTGTTTTTTGTTTTTTTGCAAGCAATCTCCCATTGCAATGGGCAAGGTCTTCAAGACCGGGGTTCAAACCCCCTAGGAGATTTTACATCTATAATCATTAGCCTATAGGTAGCTGATGTCTATTAAGTTTTGCATCTTATATACTAAATTTTGCATCTTGTTGCCTTTTTTTCCCCATTGAATTGCAATTGTTTACCAATTTGTCTACATGGAGTTCCATTTAATAGCCATTTTTTTATCTTGGACCTTTCTTGGTTGCTATTTTGCATACCTCAAATTCAATGTGGTTGCTTCTGATTTTATTATTTTGGATTTGACCTTGTAGCCAGTTTTCAAGCTTGCATGTTATTTAGAAGCATAGCCACTTTGATCAACCCCAAAAAATTGCAAGTTGCCAAATTGACATACTTGAACTATCTAAAAGTAGCCAATTTTGCCACATAGAAAAATTGAAAAAAAAACACTACTTGTTAGGTGTAATTTGGTGGGCAACTTTAATACCATGCAACATTCATGTGAAATACCTTAAATTACTTAGGGTTGGGAAGTTGTGAGGATCTTTAGTTTTTTTACATTAAAATCCATCAATATGCACATGTATTCTTATGAAATTTCCATAAGACCTACTAATCTTTTGCATTTCATGTATGTAAAAAGAAGAAGTTGTGAGATCACAACTTTGGTAGATTGTTTATAACTTTTGGAAATATTCTGAACAAATATTATGGATAACCAATAAAAATAAGTTTGGCATCACATGCACCAAGAGAGACCAATATCATAATCTTGATTTCCATAAAGAAGAATGACACATTGTTTGCCAACTAAATGTGGCTCGGTAACTTTTCACCCACATAATGATATCAAACTAACCGACTAAAAATACCGCAACATGCAAACTATACTTGAATTGACAAAGTGTTTCAGAGGAAAAAGATCCTTTGAAATTTATAATGGCATAATAATTAATAGCTTAATTCATAGATAAAAAGAAGAATTTAGTTTGGTAAACAAAATCTAGTTTCACTAGTAGTGAAAACCCATCAAGTAGCATTTGTGTATATGCATAGTTTGGCATTAAAGAGTATAGAGGTAGACCATATTCATTTGTGTACCCCAAGGTTTGGAAAAAACAAAGAAACATTCCTAATATTACTTAGGTTTCCACTAATTTCAATAATCCAAATTTTATTCTAGATTGGTTCTTGAATTTTTTTTTCTTTAAAGTCAATATGCAATTAGAAATATTTTGTCCTTGAGTTCATTGTCATTTAGTTTTGACCATTGTTACATAATAGCAGGGTTGCATCAAACATGATGATTAATGATTATATTTGCGAACATACTAGCATATGTGCATTTTGGACAATTTGTTTGTCAATTTGTTTACCACCTAAACACCACATAGGCCTAATATGGGTTGTTTTTCATTGTAAAATTGCAATATCATATTGTTTAATTGTTCAAATGCATCATACCTTCCAAGGTAATGTGCAAAAAATGCCCCACCAACTTTCAATATCATATTATATAATAGCTTCTTCCTCAATACATGGGCACCAAATTCAATTTTATTTAGGTGGGTAAAATAACAAATTCATTTTCATGTACACATTAAAGTGAAGGGCATTGAAGAATGTTGATTTACATTTGTAGGATTCTTGATTTGGATTTCTCTTTCATTTCATTTTATTAGATGCATTGTTAGGAACAATATTGGGATGGTAAGTGTAAATACACATATATCTGTTGTGTAAAAAAAGGTAAATGTAAATCATCCCTTCCAATACTTTGGCATTTACAATCTCACTTTTATCACATGTAAATAGTTTTTACACTTACACTAGGGAGGAGTAAAAACCATTTTTTTACACTTATCTAGCCCTATGCAAATGTTTTTGGGTAGGGTAAGTGTAAATGGATTAGGTTTTGGAAAAAAAGAATCCAAAACTTGAGGTCCATGTCACCATCATTGTCATTTTGAGATTGAGAAACATATGTGAATTCATGTTCCCATCACTACAACAAATCATGATTTATTTGACACAAAAATTTGGTTATGACCAAAAAGTGACATTTGCCAACTTGACCAACTAGTCATCTAGGACAAGTTGATTTTGACATGTCCAATTTTACTACGTTTTTTTTACCAAGTTTTTTTGATTGGTCAAATGAAATTGAGAAATGAAAAAATATATATATTACTACTATTGAATCCCAAAATAATAATAATTTATTTGCCTACCTATTTAATAGGCTAGTTAAACCATTAAGATAATGGCTTAGATGGTAAGTATGAACTCTTCACCTCCACATTGAGGAGTCAAGTATTTAACCATTACACCACCATTTTCATAAGATGGAATTTTTTGTGAAAATATTTTAATGAATATGTTCAATTGTTTTACATTATCTACATACATGGATAAGTAAGGTAGCTTGGACTAAGTAACTACTAACCTATACTAGCCTTGCCTACTTAGACTAGATTAGGTTACACCTTGAATATATTAGGCTACCTAAGTTATACTAATATAATGTTATTTTGGTTAGGTTAGTATATCTAATATATTAATTATAATAACCTAGGCATAAGTAATAGGTAAATACACTAGGTATATTTTTGAGTGAAACCATGCTAATAGGAGTCAAAAGCAACCTCCTTAAAATAGTCCTTATCAAGATTTCTTGATTTTTTTGGTGACATAACATGTGTTTTGAAAAAGGCAAGATTTTGACAAAATTCAAATTGAAGATTTTCACCACACCAATTTTTGTTGGTTGTCATCCATTCAAACCATCAAGATCAACAATGGTCATTGTTTTTCGAATTTAATTGGACAAAACAAGTTTCACATTTAGAGAGCATCATATGTTCAAAAAGTTTTGAACATCAAAAAGTTTTGAATGTTCAAATAATTTTTTATTTTCATCTAGAACTTTGAATGTTTGAAACCTTTGTAGCTTCATCCTTTCTTTTGTTTTTGGTGGTTATGCATTATTTTGAACTTGTGTGTACAAATTACATTTATTGTTTTATGTTTTTTAAAATTATAGTCATAAGTGTTTGTAGGGGTCCATGATTTCTACAACTTTGCATTGGCTCAAAGAATAATAAGTTGGTGTGTTAAAAGAGCTTAGGAAAGGTTAGAGAGCTCAATGAACTTTGCATACCCATTTTAATAACTTTGGATGCTCTGAGAATTCAAAGAGCTTAGAAATTATTGTATGGTTAGAAAGTTCAAATTTTTGTGTGTATCCATTTTGTTTTGTTTTTATGTGTAGAGTGCAATGGAATTAGTTACAACTACACACATTTAAGGCTTTAAGATTAATAACAAGGTTAGTAACTGATTTATGCATTTTTAAAAAAGTGGTTGTAGTGGTGGTTTTGTTGGGTCCATGTCAAAAGAAATGGTTCTAACCTTTTGCAAAACATCATCTAATAATGTAAAATATGAAATTTAGACATATGAACTTTTTGTCAATGTTAAAAGTTTGAATGGCACATGTTTGAATCCCATGTTGGAGCTCATTCTTGATCATGTAAATGAGGCAAACATAGAAAAGGTTTTGGACAAAGTAAAAAAGTTCAAAATTACAAACATTTAATTGCATGTAGATATGAAAAAATATTTGTTATATTTGTGTTGTTAGATACATGGGACATCCATTATTACAAATAATGAGTTTGTGTCATGGGTGGTCAAGGGTTAGATAACATAACTAAGGGCTTTAAGTTGAATTGGGCAAAAATGGTAGCTTTGATTACAAAAAGAAGGCTTGTCAATTGGTAGCTAAAAATATGAAAGGCACCAAGTCTTTAGATGTGTCAAAGTTGAGTGGTGAAAATGTCTTTTGCAAAACTGAAAGTGATGTTATATACACATGTTCAGTTGTTACAATAGGAAGTCCAAGTATAACAACTTATCCGTGTGGTGTGTCGACAACAAAGATAGCCACAGTGTAGGATCTACATTTTCTTTGGGTGAGATGTCTAGGAGCTTAAAACAAAAAACTTGCCATGCTTGGGGGTGAAGTGCAAATATATAGTCAAAGAAGTTAATTGAGTTATGTTATAGTATGGGCAACTGGAAAGCAATTGCAATTGAAGCCCAATTTTTTTTTGATTCTACTAAATTTAAATTGAAAGAGCCCACAAATCAATCAAGCTTTTGAGAAAGAAAACAAGTTAAAACCTTATGTGGTCTTTAGGTTCATTTTGTGTTCCTTCTAAACTTTTCCATTTGAAATTGTTGATTTTATGCTAGATTTGTAAAAAATCTAGTGAAAAAGAAGAAAATTTTAATTGGTCACTTGTTCATGATTAACAACTAGCACAAAGAAAAATGGAAACCTTTCAAACATTATTAACAAAAAAAATGTTGAACAATAAAAGAAGAAGATTTGTTTCAAAATACAAAATTAGACAATGCTTATTCATTTTGTCTTTATTCCATGGCCAATAATCAAGTTGTGATAGGATTATGTGATCACCCATAATATCCTTTCACCCTAGATTTACACAAAATAAAACTTGTATTTATCCATCTAAGGTTAGGCATTTACATAGATGTGAATAGAAATTATACATTTACATTAACCCAAGGTGTAAATAAATTACCTAAAATCATTTACACTTACATAGGTGGTATGTCAAAAACCATATACACACCCAACATTACTTTAAGACCTATGGAATTTTGAGCTATAACCATTACATGGTGAGTAGAAGGCTCTAAACTTTGTAGTTTTCACCCATGGCAATAGGTAAAGTAGTAGGGTTTGATTGGAAGTGTCCAATGTAAGAAAAAAACAAGAGAGGAAATAAAATACACTATCTAGCTTCATGGAATTTGAAATGTAACCATTGGGAAATTTTAAATAAATGCCAGTATTTAATGTTCAAAATTTTTAATTCATGATTGAAATATTAACGAAAAAATAATGGGAATATCATGTCACAAAATCAATGGAAATAAAATTATCCTTTGGGGATAGATTTAATTTAAATTTCTAACCATCTAATCACTTGCAACCCTCATCAACAAATTTTTGAACATTAGGAAACTACTAATTATATTAAAATAACACATTATTGAAAAATCCATTTTATTTCTAAAAGATGATTGGATTTTCTAGTATGCTTAAATTTCGAGTGTCCTTTATCACATATAAGTGGGGTATCATTTATATGATGTATAAGGAAAATTTATAGCTTATAATATATATTTTTTGAGCCATGATATATTGCAAGTATTTTGATTTGTCCATTTTTCACATACATCACAAAACATGCACATTTTGAAAATGAATGTTTATTCGCCAATGACAATCACATAATTAGTCATCTATTGGGGCAATACTCAACATACTAGGTTGGAGCACATGTATTTACCTGGATTTAAAATTAGGGTTTTTAGTCATCCAACTGACTTGAATTCAAGCATTAAAGCTACTTCTACCTTTGGTACCCAAATAGTGGTGGGTTAAAAATCCAAGATATTTACCAAGGAAAGTGTAGATTCAAGTATCCAAAATCAGTGCAATCTACCTTTTAATAATCCTTATTTAAACTTTCTATCCTAAAAGCAAATGATTATTTGCACAACAACATTGCAAATTACTTGCATACCAAAAATGTATGTGAAAAAATGTTCAAACAAAATATGGCCACCTTTAAATCTTTAGCATTTTTATTGGAAAGTTTACAACATTTGGGTGTAACATTATTTAAGTCTAAACACCCGTAGAGGCTAGAACCTCAATCTTTATTTTAACATAAAATTATTACTTAATTTAAAATAGTACCCTATACATTTGTTCTAAACTAAAATTGGAATAAATATGATATTTTCATTTAAACTTTAAAATAATATTTTATATTTCACAAACATAAATAGGATTTTGTATACTTGTCTTACATGATTTTCTATGTGAAAAACACCATTTTTGTCCAGCTTCAGAAATATCTTTTATTTGCATAAGCTCAAACAAAGCTTTTACAATATATAGTTATGTGTATGTTTATAAACGTTATAAACATATATATGAGTCTATATAGTTTGTACAATATATAAAATATATAAGTTTACCTAGTGTATTGGTGAATCACCAATCTACTACAAGCAAGAAAACAAGCAGTTTTGCCACAAGAGAGGCTTTGTACTAAAATAATGTTTTACATGAAATCAAAGTTATTGGGTTTAAAGTTCATTAACTTTACAAGGAGGGGCCGAGAAGAAAATAAAAATAAAAATGTGTGGTACAAAATTTCACCAAATTGACATTAAAAATGAATTGCATCCAATTTAAAGTTTTAAAAAAAATATATTCCCCTAATAATTTAGCATATTTTGGAGGGCCTTGGTCCATCCTCTCTCTTCCTCTACAAAAAAACCAAACCTCCCTTTCCCCATGCCATCCAAGAAAATCCCCTTTTGGAAAGTAAAAAAAGAATTCCTCCTCCCATAAACACTCCTCCCATCCGCCTTTGAAAAGGGGAAAGAATTCACACCTCTCCACCCCACACAACCCCCACTCAAACAAAACAACCCCTTGCAAAAAGGGGAAAAAAAAAGAAAATTCAACCCTCCTACCCTTAGAATCAACCAAATCTCCTCCTTCCATATCATTTAGAAACATTTCGAAAGATTTGGGTGATTGATTTTCTATGGACTATTTTGGACCCTGGGATTATCAAGAGCAGGACCGTTGGACTAATTTATTTCATTTAAGGTTGGTTGAAAGAACTACATTCATTTTAATTTTAACTTTATTTTTCAAGTTTTTTAGTCAAATCTTGTGATAGAACTATGAAAGGTGTCACACACACACCCCTCTTTTTCTTAACACATCCTTTACAAAGTTTGATGAGGTGTTTAACATTCTCCCAATATACAAGACGTTAAAAATGTGTTAATAAGTTCTATCTAGTACATGTATGAGCCTGCCTCATTCATCTTTACATGAGATTTTTGTCATTGATTTGTATTAAAGGCTTATGGTATAGGATGGTGTTCTGTGCATATTTGAATTTATAAAGAATCAATGGTTCTAGTTCTTTGAAAAAAAAAATCAGAATTACAGAACTCCCACTCCCAGTTATTTGAATTCCCTTACAGAACCAGTGGTTTTCATCATGTAAAGAATAGGGGGTTGTTGGGATGATTATTTGAAAATTTAAAAAATTTGAGAATTGTGGGTACATGCCAGAATCAGTTCTTTCATTTTTTGGATACCATGGTTATGAATTGTAAGAACCACCCAACAATGGTATAGTATTTTAAATGAACGGAATGGCAAGGAAATGAACTCAACCCTAGAGCTGAATCTCATTCAATGCTTGGAAATTAGATATTGTAATTTTGGTTTTACTTTAATGTAGACTAGGGGGGCCCTTGTGCTCTTGGCCCCAGTGTGATGATCCTTGAGGCTCTATGAGACATGAGTTTCCAAAAAACATAATCATGAAAAAAATATTTTTGTAATTTTTGATTAATTTCTAATGATGAAAATATGTTTGAATCCGACCACTTTTGCTTTAATCATCTGAAAATTGTGAACCAACAAACTTGAACACTGGCTTGTCAAGGGTTTTTTTGATGGTGTAAGAGTGCAACAAGGGGCCCCATGGTTTGGGATGATAAAGGCCTGATCAAAAAACAAAAAAAAATTGGAAAAAAATAAAAATGCTCATCTTAATATATAGATACCCTTGGTCACATGCATTGCATATTAGATACCCGCCTATGCAGATAAGGTATTGGGCTAGCATTTGCTGAATTATACCCATATTTATAGACATGGCTGTGTATTGGGATTGATGGATGCCCAGTTAAATTCCTGGGTTGAACCCCACTTCCCACCTAAATGCCCACCCAACACTAGTTTATTTACCTTTTATTTGCTCAAGCTATTATTTGTAAAATGGGTAGAAAAGGGTTGTGTTAGGTTTGGCTGAAATAGGGCTTGAGAGAAGGGAACAACAAATGAGATGTGACAAAAGAAAATAACAAGTCAAACTCCAAAACCCACGGCAATTGGTGGGTGCCAAAGTTTGATCCCATGTCCCATGTTTCTTTTGGTCGTGATGGTGAAGCTCGATGAGACTTTGGGGGCTTAGGTGCAAAACCTTGACTCCATTTTTATAAAAAAATTTACACAAACCCTCTGCATTTCAATGGGAAGTGTGGAAGCTTGATAAACACTAATTCTCTGCATGGGTCTCAAGTTGCAAGAGATCAGTATATAGATAATTGTGGAGCTAGTATCTTTGTGCTTTCATCACTTGTTCACCACCTTCCAATCTAGGTTTATCTTGTGGTTCAGTCATACACAATACTGGTCAAGGTTGTGGGTGATTTTGTGTTGGCACTAAATTTGTCTGTGTTAGTTATCTCTAGAATGTCCATATAGATGCCTAGTCCTAGAGTCTGCCACAAAGCAATATATGAGAACTTGATCTAGGAAAGGGAAGGAAACAAGCATTAAGCAAATTAAGTGCTTGTGCAATGACACCAAAAAAAGTGTAAATTGGACCTCAGAGATGAATAATACCAACCAGGAAACATGCTATTGAATGTGCATACAATCAATAGCATGTTTCATAGTATCAACTCCATCCTCAAATCAAGAAGTCCCTGGCATTTCCAAAAAATCATCAGACTTCAGGGGAAGAAAATTTGTGCACCATATAGCATGTTATACTGCTTTCAAAATACAGACATCACAAAGATAGACAATAGACAAGATTGATTATTGCATATCCTGGTTTGTCTTGATCATGCATGCTAAGGTGATTCTACAGCAAAACCAATGATCATACCAGCATGTTTTGCAGAAGATGAAGGTCAAGCCTGGTAACATTGTTTCAGAGTACAAGTAGGACACTTGTAGCCACCTCTTCAAAATTTAGATGGGAGTGCACATGCTGCCTGCCACCAATCCAGAATTGGTTCGAACAAAGGATATATGCTTGAGAACAAATAAAGTAATAGAGAAGGAATGGATTATATACACAAAATGCCCATCCCTCATCAAGCCCTGTATCTTGTAGTCTAATTATTGCCAATGTACTTGTTTCGGTGAAGATCAAGGATTTACATGGAGAACCACAAATGTAAAAAATGAAGGGAATCCAAGAAGCTGTATCTCTGTAATAGCTGCCAGAAGATATTTGGTGCACATGTTCAAGACAATGGATGCCTGACCATGTGCTACTGATGTATCAAAGGTTTTGCTCTTCTCACCATTCTTTTCTCCAATTTTCTTTTTTGCTCCTCTTCTGCAGTGTCTGAACTTGGCACTATAAAAAAATACATCGTAACTCTTTGAGAACCGTTCTCTTAAATCAAGAAGCTTAGGAATACTTTCTTCTACCCCATCCTCAATAACAACACTGTTTCCAATGTCTAGGGTCATTGGCAGGCATGGAAGGTAACCATTTATATTGATAGGTGCCTCATGAACTGCAATATGAATGTTTCCTCTTGGTCCTTTCAAGGTCTCCAGCAATCTCAGACCCAAAAGAACCAGACCAAGAATTGCAGCCCCCTCAACTTGTGGCCAGTCAGAGTGCAAAAAGGTTCTGCAAACGGTGAAGAACCTCAAAAGCCGCAATCAATTCTCCTAAGTCTTCTTGCATTTGTAGATGGCAGTCTTCAAGGCAATCATGCCCTATAATAGTAGTAACTGCCCAAATCAACCCTTCTAGCACTTCTTGCATCACCTCTAACTTCTCATCTTTCATACTGCCATTCATTCTATTTACAATATCTTCAGAAGCAACATGTTCATCCTTGGAGCTGTTACAACCAGGACCAAAACCAACAGCAATTGTTCCTTGGTTATTTAAGGAATAGTCAATGGTGCTGAAATTTTCCAATGTTGTAGACAACATTGGGATCAAGGGAGGTAAAAGGTTGTGAACAATGAAGTAGCTTTGATTGGCTGGGGGTAACAGAAGAACCGTAAGTCATTGCAGAAGAGCTACTGTGAGTGCAGAGGCTTTTTGGCTTGGATGAATGCAAGCCTGGGAATGTTGTTGCAATGCAATCAAGAAGACCTTGTTGTCAAGTTGCATGCAGTTCAGCTTCCTTATCCTCCAAATACTGTAGCAGCTAGCATTCAACAAAAGCCTTCATGATGAAGTTGAAATAACCATGGGTAGACATCACATGCAAAGATTAAAACACCATTTTCACTGTTACAGATCATGTTATACAAAAGGGCAAGGGCTCGAATTTCCAAATATAATATTGCTAGACCCAATGACTTCAGTCATGACACCATTGCTTACAGGTCCTAGGCTACAGTACAACTTCATTCACCTTGTTGCACCTAAAAGCTTGTCATACTAATTAAAGATGCATCAAATTGATGAAAGTCGTTTCAAAGATAGGTATAGAACTCTCTACAGAGTCCTGACATCCTTCAAATAATCTGTCATTGGTGAGAATTTCACTAGCAGCTAATACACTAGCAGTAAGACCTGATTTACCCACCTCCCTATTCCGAGCTCTGGTACCCACCTCCCTATTCTAGACTGTTCTGCAACTGTTCATAAGAATGAACACAAGAAGAGTGCATTATCAAAACCATCAACAAGATCAAGCATGTCTCCACTTGGACTTTGCAGAAATTGTCATGTCAAGTATACAAAGAACAACTACATTCAGATAACCATCTATGCACATGAAAGCTATATAAATAGAATCACCTGCCAGAGAAGTAGCGCCCATTCCATGTCCATCCACTCTAGGAAAGTGCTCCAGAAACCATGTTTTCCTGCTAGCAAGTCTTCGTAATAGTTTCTTTACCATTTTCCTAAAAGCTTGCTGTTATAGGGGAATGTTGTCATTGCTTCTAGCCATAGAGTACAAACCAGCAGCAATATTTTTCAGGCACTATCCACTAATTCGCCTAAAATCAAATCCTTATCAGTCACTAATTCACTTTCTAATATCTGTCTAGGAGCAACCTTTTCTCTACTTGAAGACCAGATTCTCATGCAATTCAACATTGCAAGACAATTTTTTGATGGAGAAAATCAGTAGACATCTCAGCTTGCTTTGCTGCATGAACCACACTGGGTTTGGAATTCTAACCAACACCGAACATCTCCTTTCAAGATTATCGTCAAACTTTCTTTGCGACAATTCTCCTCTAAAAACACATTGGTCCTCAATTGTCCTTGAATGAAATATTGTGGCACACACTGAATCCCCTTGGAAGTAAAAAGTTTCCCCTTCATCTTCTCTCAAAATTGCTATTCTTCTCCCCCCCCCCTTTCCAATTATGATCAAACAAACTTAAAGAACTTTTCTTTGCAACTCAAAGAAGCTCGGTCAAAAAACACACGTACAATCTCCCTCAAGAAACACACCCAAATGTCAACAGTCCTTCCAAATTCAAACATGGGATGTCTTCACACCTTTATGACAACAATGTTTACTGGATATATTTTGCAAGCAAAACAACATCCCCACAAGGACAACTTTGAGGGATATATCTTGCAAGCAAAACAAAATGCTCAACCTCAAGTTCAGAAATTTTATGATTTTTGTGGATATATTTGGACTATGGAGTAAAAATAAAGAAGAAGAAATAAATTGTTAACTAAACATTATTGAATTTTGCACACGATTGATGCAGCAGGGTGGACATTTCTTGTGTTGTAAGTGGGAGCAATATGGGATTGTCATTTTGATGGTGCTGCTATAATCAAATAGACCATAAACACCAAATTGGAGTATTATAAAATAATAAATAAATAAATAAAGGAAAATCACCTGAGAAGGGAACAAGAGAAGAAAAAAGAAAGGACCAAAGTCCAAACAAAATTTCACACCTGAAAGTGCAGAACACACAATGGGGAGCCTTAAGAGGAGAAAACGTGAAACCTAGGACCTAAACCCATCACTAGTAGCACAAAGCAAGTCATGCAAGGAGAGAGGTGAAGTATTATAGAAGTTTAATGGAAACCAAAACATTTCAATTGAAATCATGGTAGTGTAAAAATGACGTGGTGACATTGTACACATCCATTTGGCTAAATTTCTTAACATTTGGGAAACAAAAGGTTTTCTTCAATTTTTCAATTGTGTGTGCTTGAAAATCAAGAGATGTGACAAATGGAACAAAGGGTTGGAAGAGCATAACAAGGCAACAACTTATCATGTGCACACTTGGACACTTTGTTGAGTGTCAATGATGTGAGGACGCATGTTACTAGAAAGGACAACAATGGCACAACACATTGTTAAGATGGGGTTAATCCAAACCTCCCCCTTTTTAATTTTCAAAATTTTGACATTTTTTATCCATGTGCAGTGATTAGATCCATAATTTGGATGCAATTTTCATTTCATTCATCTTTTATTCCTCCTTGTTTCTGAACAAAGTTTAGTTAGTGTCCTATAACGAGGTGGGTTTAGACCACATTTTGCTTAGTGACTAAACACAAAAGATTTCTACATTAATTTGAAATTAATTAAGGATTTTTTTCTAGAAATTCATCTTGACCTCATATGTCATCAAAATTCAGCAATTTTTGAAGTGTTGGAATTATGTTGGTGAAAATTTCCATATTTTTTAGAGGTGCCGAAGTTGTGGTTGTTACTAGTGTTTTTATGGGGAGGAATGTTAAGATGTAGGTTTCAAAAGGTGTGAAGTTATATTCACACCTTTATGATGCACAAGTTCAAAAGGTATTTCCATATTGAGGGTTGATTAAGTAGCACTAGGAAGGGGTGTTGGCAAAGAAGTTGCATGTAGTTATTGTCATCATAAGTACATGAATGTATTTTTTTGTTTGTTGGTTCACTTATTGGTAGGTATTTTTAGGCCTATCCTTCCTTTTGGTTTTCAAGGAATGTTTTTGGGGTCCACCTTGATGAAAGCCTTACCCCTTCTTAGGGGCCCCTCCTTTCCTCTTCTTTCCCCACCCCCTTCTTTGGCTTTTATGAAGGTGGTTAGTCCCTTATCCCTTTATAGGTTGTTCGTTTCATTGCCTCTTCTATGACATTATGACATTTAATTGCAAAACTAATTGTATTATCAACCACTTGTAAAAATTCTATCCTTTGCAACCAAGGAAACAATGATTAGATGTCTTGAATGACTTTATCAATGATCACAATCATATATTACACTTTCATTATCTATGTGGAATAAGTATGAATAATATATTAGTCATTTATATGATTGATGGATGAAAACTTACAAAATATACTTACTTCATCAATTTTCCATCAACCATATTTCACTCGTTATGGTTTTGAATGTATGTTAGACAATAAGACATCGACATGGATTATCTAGATGTCATTTTTTCAAGCAATGACATACACAAATCTAGTTTATGATTGAATTTCAATTACTTCAAATGATGTGGAAAATATTGTCATGATGTCATGGCATTTTTTACATTTATTTAATTAAATAATATATCATGTCATTGGAAAATGGGTCCCATTATATGTTTTAAACTTTGGAGACTTATAAAATGATTTATATATAACTAAGTAATTATTATTACATGGACAACATGGCACCTTGTATATTTATAGAATCACTAACTTTAGATGATGTGGTACCTTAGGTGGCCATACAATTATTTTACAATGATTCAAAAATGAATATTAATAATTTAATATGAATACAAACAAACAAAATAAACCACAACATGTAGGGAAAAAATGCTTGATATATAATCCATTTTAAACATTCCATGTAACTAAATTAAATATTATAATTCAGAAAATTATTTAATCATTTGAAATTAATTTATATTATTCAAATTAAATTAAACTATTTAGATTGAATTATACCTCATATTTAATATGATTAATATAATTTTAAATATATATAGATATAATTTATTTATGATCCATAAATAAATATTTTATGTGGATAAATTACATGGGGTTCATACGTGTAAATTAAAAATTATTAGTAAAATTGTGATATATTATAAGCAAAATTGTAATATAAATTCCTAAACCAAATGAAAGTTTGTGATATAAAAGTTTTATTTTATTTATTCATGTGTTAGCCATAAAGGTTTTTTCATTTACAAATCATGTGTTTGAATTTATTTTTTCCAAAGTATGGTCTTTGAAATATTATTCAATAACAAAATTCATACAAAATTTTTTTGACCTGAATTTACATTTAAAATAAATAAATTATATAGTTGTGTCCATAATGAAAGAAATTTATGAATAAGTTTTCAATTTTTTCATTTGGACAAATTATCAATAAGATACAACTTATTATATTTGAAGTTTTGTGCAATGTTTAAATTAAATATGGTTTAAATAACATACACATTAGAGTATTTGCACAACAAGTGAGGTGGCTTGGTGGTAAAGGAATTGAATTCCATCCTTGCGGTCTAAGGATCAAACTTCACAAATGATGTGTTGTGGTGAACATTGAAATATTGATTGAATATTTCATACTTATTTAGATTACTTGGGTTAGATGGTTATCTAAGCAAACTTAACTAGATAATTTAGGTGGTGTACTTTACCCACTTAAATTAGGTTTTTATCTTAGTTTAAATAATGACACGTGTCAACAATTGATAGGATGAAAAATAATGAGATTAATAATAATTGAATAGAAATACATCTTATTATTTGACGCACTCCTAAGTCCCTTGTTGAACCCACTTGAGGGTCTAACTATGTAGAGTTGCGGAAAGTTGGAACTTGGGGCCCGCTCCTGACTTCCAGCACTAAAAGGGGGTAGAGGGGCGTGCTAGAAGTCTTGGGATTAGACTAGGAAGAGGGATTAGATTATTGAGCTCGAATCTACATCCAAAACCAACCACAAGAGGGTTAGTTAGCATTCAGGAACACCTTTGGGTGTTGGGACAAGTCACAGGCACTTTGACACATAAGACTCACCACGGCCCGGACTCGGGGGAAGCCATCACCTTCCCCCATATAGTATACTCTACAGCTCTTTGCCGAGGCTACATCCAAATGGCTCTTTTTCCTGGGATTCCCAAGTTGGAGTCCCAAAATTGTCTCGGGTTGGAGTCCCGGGACTTTGGACGTTCATAGCTCCTCGCTCCGAACTTGGATTGGGACGAGGTCTGAACCAAAGTTGTAGCTCTTGTCAAGAGCTTTCCAACGACGTGTTGCACTCCTTGAGGCGACGTCGTGAAGAGGTCGATTCCCGCCTTTTAGTGGTCGGGAGTCAAACTGACAGTTTGATTCCCGGCCCTTCTTTTGCCCATAACTTGGGCTGCAAATGTCCAAATGGCCCATGCGAGGCCATTTTGGGCATCTACGCTTCAAGACCTTTCCATTGATATAAAGAACGCACCAAGGCGAGGATATTTGACCTCTCAAATTGTCTTCTGAATTTTCGGGAGTCTTGGAGGATTCCATTTTCCCACTTTTGAGAGTGTGAGTTGCATTTTCACACTTAGCCCCAAAGTGGGGTTGCGACATTATTTATACTATATATATTAAATCTATAATAATAAATATTATAAATTAAAAAATTATGTTTCCCAAGTTTTTGGGTATAATTTGTAATAATACAAAATAATTAAACAATAATTAAACTATCACTAATGACTTCACATATGTTTTAAATGACTTGTTCGTAATGATTTTAAGGCTATTAATCATTTTTGTCCTTTATGATTTGAATACTAGTCAAAAAATTAATCATATATTTGAAGATTTCTATTAGTGAACTAACCCTTTCTTATTTTGGGATAATATTGAAATTTCATGTCATAAATTATCATGGTGTGATGTGTATAGTGTGTAGTGATGCCATGTTAACCTAGTCATTTAATTTAACTAGGTGTTATAAAAGATGCATTTTTATAAAATTGACACGTGTAAAAAATATATCATTCACAAATGTTTAACTATGAGTCCCACATGACTAAGAATGAATTGGTGTAAAATCCATAATTTGTCAATTTTTATTGTATGTTAGGAGCACATAAGTATGTAGATGTTTGGGTCAATTCACTATATCAAAACATGACATATATGATTACATGTCAAAGCCTAGGTGACAAACCCTACACACCTTAACCAAAATTAAACATGTAAATTATTTAATCTAAATTAAAGTAAATTACAAGAGTAAGAATTTGAACTCTCACCTCCACATTAATGGGCAAAATCCTTACTATCGCATCAATTTATTTATGTAACATCAAACAGAACCACATTCTAATGAACATTATTTTTCATGCAATGGGGACTAATTATTATTATCACTTATCTTGATTACATTGAACACAATAGATCTTTGGGTTTTGTAACTTTTTTTGTGATGTCCATCATGTGTTAGTCTATTATTTGATAACAAGGACTTAAAATTCTGACATTCATTTAATAGCTACACCCATAAATCATGATTTTGATTATAGTCACAACATCTTGTTGTCATATGGCATGCCATGTCATCATCATGGGAAATTAAATCATTGTTAATTGCAAAAACAATGGTATTTTTGAATAATTAATAAATGAAATTTCATAGAATTAATATGATGAATAATGATGTTGACTATAGTCACAATACCTTATTGCCACACACACAAAAAAGAATCATGGGTTTTGCAACTACCCAAATTCACTAATTTTTGAATGAAATTGAACAAAAAATAATTACTATGCAAAATGTATGGTTTTGGTAAAAATTGATTAGAGTTTATTATAATTTATTAGTGAAATTATTAATAGTCATTTTTTATAGTCACATTTCGCATTTAATACTTTCTAATTATAATTCTAACTTTGATATTGGGTGTAATCGTGCTAATAGGAACCAAAAGTAGTCGTAACCATTGCTTAATTTTGTGTTTTTTACACCAAAATGTTTTTATAAATTTTTTTACTTGAAAATAAATTAAAAGTTTTGCACATTATCAAATCTAATATTTTATTTTATAAATGTCCAAAATATGAAATTATTTCATTAACATTTGGACCTTCAAAAGTAGTGTAATAAAACTTGTAACCACTATTTTTTAATAGTAAAACGTCTTGTAAATGGACTTGAATTTTTTTGAAAATGACATATGTTCGGGAAATTTTTAACACAAACCTTAACAAAATAGTACAAATTAAACAATAATTTTTAAAGACTTTTTTGAAGACTTTTTTTGGAAATATTTCAAGAATATTATTTTAAAAGTAGTCACATAAGGGGGCACAATGGCTCCTATTAGCTCATTTCACTATAAGAAAATTGGAAAGAAAACAACTACCATTTATAACTATATTCTAGTTGCAAAAAACATTAGTTACAAGTGTGAATGAAATCAATGGTCAACAAAATACTTTACCATCCACATATAATTGATGCCATTTGTATATTAACATAAAAATCAATAAGTTACATAATGACATGTGGCAAATGAAAAAGGTTTTTAAAAATTTTGTTTAAAAAATAAATGGTGCATCTTCATCATCTATTTTTAATGGTCCAAATAAATTTAAATCAATATTTAGGTGGGTAGGTGGGACTAAGTAGGTAGGTAGGTAGGTGGGATTAGGTAGGTATGTAAGTAAGTAAATATTTTAAATTTCCTTTAGGTTTCATCTTTAAGGTTATCTTCCTTTGATTGGTTCATCCCCATTGACATGTGTTTTTTATGTGAAAGTGCAAGGAAAAGCCTCTTCATCATATAGTTATCAAAATAGAAATGGAAGATAAAACATATGAAATTGAAATTGAAGTTGCAACTTAGTTACAATTGAAAAGTTTCATATCTTTTGTTGTCCTTTTAAATTTTGTCAATTATATAATCAAGGAGATAAGTAAATTACTAATTAACCAAATTATTACTTATAAATTTTCGTTAATAGTTTCAAAATTTAACCAATTAATAATTATTATTTTAATAATAAGTAACTAATTAGTTTATTACTATAATTTATTTTTAAATAATAATTTAAATATAAAATATCATATAACTATTTGATAAATATTAATTAAATAATCAACTTTTTTAATTACAAAATTCAATAATAATTTTAAATAATAAAATAAATAAAAAGAAAGAATAAATAATTAATATTAAAATAATAACCAACTAACATAATAGTTATACATTATTAATTAATGGTTCAGAAACTAAACAATGAAAGATTAAAATACTAAGTAAATACTAATTAATTAACCAATTACTAATTATGAGTTATTAAGTAAAAATTTCATAAATAATAAAATATCAACAAATTTATTATTATTATATAAATATGAATTAACTAACTAGCTTATTAGTTATACAATTGAGATCCAACCTAAAGAATGCAACTTTGTTGTTTTGGGTTTTAAAAAACATTATGTCCATGGTTGAACTACTTGGTTTCACAATAAACTTGAAGCTAGGATCTCCATTGGAATTTTGGGCTAGTTAGGTTTTAACACCTTCACCATTCTTGCTCAAGCCTTTCCCACCCAATTCCAAAGTGTGGAATTACATGCCTTTTTGTGATTTTTATGTACGCACCATTTTAGGTTAGGAAACCATTTACCTCTTTGACGAGGTTGGTAGTTTTTTAGTTTAAATCTCAACAATTTTGAAGGTTAGAGCTATCATGTTCTAGGGCATGCAAAACCCATTTAGAAAACAATGCATTTGCAACTGTTAATGCATAACAAATTGAGCCACCTTAATTTCTTCTTTTTCCAACATTGGTCTTATGATATTCGATAACATCAATTATGGATCAAACCAACCCACATATAATTCTTTAACAACCAAACAACTTTTTGGATGCCCTTTTTGATCCCACCCCAAACACTAATTTGAATTAACACAACACATATAGAAGAATGCTATTAATAATCACTTTCTTGCTAGTTAAGGAAAGTTTAGTTATTGACCAAAAACTGAATTTGTGTTGTATTTTGTCTAGCAAGAAATTGTCTACATCTACAAAATTCAAAGATAAACTAAATGGGGTGCCAACTTAGTTTTATCTTAAGGAAATGCCCATGTCCAATTAAAATCCGATGTCCAAAATTTTCCTTTCACTTCATTTCCCTCCTACCTTAAAGGCCTCAAATTTGGATTCATTAAGACACCTTACTGAATAGTTGCAAAATGTGCATTAACCTAATGAGGTCCTTGTGGGCTACCCTAATTGTAAAGCTTGTATCATCAGCATATTGAGCAATGAATTGATGTTTATTAGATCCAGGTAACTTAACACCATGGATTTTATCTTGCTTTAGCTCTTCCAAAGTTATAAAGTTGGCTTGACCAACTATTAGAAATAGGTAAGGGGCTAGTGGGCATTCCTAGCATAGCCCCCTTTCAATGGGAAAATCCCTAGTGGTTGACCCAATAATTAGGATGCAAGATGAAGCCCTTTGAACAAGATTTGAATCATGTTAACAAACCCATATAGAATTCCAAGCTTTTTCATACATTTGAAGAAGAAATCCCAATCTACCTTGTTGTACACCTTGGAGAAATCTAATTAAAAAAAAACCATTGACTGCCTAAACTTCTTAGCCTATGAAATAGTCTCATGGGTTAAAAAGAGGTTGTGTAGGATATATTTTAATGGTAAGAAGGTTGATTAGTCTTGGTTGATGATCTCCATCAATACTAATTGAAGGTGCAATTGGAGGGCTTTTGCAAATATTTTATAAGTTACACTAACTAATGTATAACTAATAGAAATTCGTCAAAATGTAACCAATCTATTTGTGAGTACATGTGACTATTAATCATTTGTGATTATATTTGGATAGTTTTGCAATTATTTCTTGTTTTGGTCATATTTACAACTACATTGCAACCGGTTTGTAACTATTTTGGTTTTCATCTTTCCATGTAAACAACATTTAGTTAGATTTTAATCCAAGGAAAACAACTTATATTCCATTAGTTCTGAATGTGACCAATATACTCACAACCCTAAGAATATACAAAGGTGTATTTTGCTTATTTTAAAAGGTATAATTGGATATATTAAGATTTACAAATGTATATTTTGAATATAATAAAGTTCTATGTGAGATATTTATTAGATATATTGAAACCATATTATAAGTTTATCCAAGTTATTTGATCATACTTCCTAAAATTATTACAAAAGATATATATTATTAATGTTGTTATTATAATATTATAATACTTCTTTTTATTAATTATCTTAAATTTTTTTTAAAAAACATTAATCTTCAACATTATATTTGACGAAATTAAGAAATATTATTTTCTTACATAATAATGATGATGACAATATAAATATGATAAAATTAAAACATAATTATTGAAATTAAAACCATTAAGCCTATTGAAATTATTATTATTATAGGATATTGACATAATAATAAATAGTAATAATAATAAATGGTTAACTTAAATTAGTTAATGCTTCCAATATTCATTTTTTTAATTTCATATTTTAATATTTATGTATTTATTTATACTAATTACTGAAATAGTAACTAAAAAATGTATTATATAGTTATGTATTTATTTCAACTAATTACTAGAATAATAACTAAAGAAATTAATATATAAATGTAGAAATTATTTAAATATAATTATTTTTTTAAAATTCCGATTTTAAATATATGAAAAAATTATTATAATATTTCATATATAGCTATAACATATGAAATAATAATCTGAATAATCAAAATAAAATAGCTAGCCTTGGATACCAACTAGGTACAATAATAATTCAATTAATGTTATTATTATTTTAAAATTATATATATATAACTACATATAGAAATGAAGAATAATGGAAAAAATTATAATAAAATAATTAACTTAGGCTAGATGTTATATTATTAGAGTTTTAATAATTAATACATAATAGTTATAATTAGCATTTAGTAATTATTGATTTTTCAATATTTCAGTTATTCATTTGTGTTTTATGAACTATTAATTAATTAATTGGTTAATTATACAATTATGTAATGAAAAATTATTAATGACTAATTAATACTATAAATAAATATTTAGTTTCAAGCTTATTTTTTCATTAATTAATTAGCATTTTTAAATTTTCATTAATTAGTTTATAATTTATTCTTTTATTAGTCAGTAAGCTTATTATTTAATTAGTTTAATTATAAGTGAACTAGTTAGCTAGTTAAGTAATCATTTACATACCTACTTATATAATTCACAAAAAATAAAATGAAAATAAAAATATTGGTAAATTGTTTAGTTGCAACTTTTTGCAATTAAAAAATTTATCCCATATGTTTTGGCTTTCAATCTCATTTGGAAAAGTATATAAACAAGGTGTTTTGTTTTACATTTTCATATTAAAAACCATGGGCATGTGGGATGAGCCAATAAAAAAGGCTTAACCCAAAATGAAATAAAATTATTTTTGTACATAATGTAAGTTACCTACCTACCTACCCAACTTAATGTTTTATTAATTTGTTTTTAATATAGATTTTTATTGTAGATAATTATTTAATGTCATATAATTAATCTATTTTACGGAACTATAAATTTTGTTATGTTACACATACAATATTTTAATTTTTACTTAAAATTATGATAAAAATTTATGTAAAAATAATTTTTTTTTTCACATCTCAAATCTCTATTTGATTTAAGAATTATATTCTATAATTTTTCTTATTATTTAAATCATAATTGTACCAACAAAATGTAATTAGATGTAGGATATATAACTTATTGACTATATAATGTTTATAAATGGGTCATAAATTACTCCTATTACCTAGCCTATTCAATAAATAAATTACATTGCCTACCAAATTAAATAATTAATTCAAAAATTATCACATATCAACATGACAAAATACCTATCACTTAACCCACATACATATTGCATACTACTTAGTACCTTGCAATTTACAACTTAGTTATTGATTAATTAGCTAGCTTAATTTAATAAGTAAACTTTATATCATTCAACTAATTCTAATATTAATTTACTTGTTTACATACAACTTAATACCTACTACATATTACCTAACCTAGTTTATTAATTAATTACTTAAAAAACACTATGACATATCAACTTGATAAAATACCTACTATTTAGCGACATACATATTACCTATTACCTAGCCCTATTTATACCATTAATTGCTATGGGTCCTTTGAAATTTTCACAAACCCACCAAACCCTTTTACAATGTAATGGTTAGTCTACAAAAAAGTTAATGGAAAATAATTACATCGCTAAATCTAACAATTTCATTCAAAAACTGTTTTTTTTCACATTTGATTACAAGTGCATTTGTCACTAATCTTTATAGTCACAAATCAAGTTGAAAAGATGGCATGTGGTGTCCAATGGTCAATGAAACACCTTCCAAGTTGCAAAAACAATTACATTTTCATCTATTTTGGGATGTTGTTAAAGATGGATGATATAAATGTATTTTTTGTTTTCATCCAAATCGACATTAGTTGCAAATATAAGTTACATATGCAATTGCAAACCACTTTATAATGATTTTTGTGACTATAAGTCATTTTTACCAAGTGCCACTAAGGACAATCATATGTAAAGTTGCAAAAATGGTTGATTTGGATAGAAGTTGCAAATGCATGGGTTGGAATGGACATGATTCCTTGTAGTGGTTTATATTCATGCATTCTAATTATTTTGAGATAAAAGGTCAAACTTGCCTTCCATTTTTTGCTAAATTGTTTGGCCCAATACCCATCAACATATTTACATGGGGTGCAAACATAATAAAATGACCCATGACCAATTTTTTTTTAATATGCTTACTTTGCAATATTTTTAGAATTTATATATATATATATATATATATATATATATATATATATAATTTTAATATATTTTTTTGGTAATTTTTTTTCTTTACACTATTAGGTTAAGGTTGATATTAAAATTTTCTGAAAAGTATGCCATTTTCAATATTTTCAAGTTTAAAAAAAAATGTTTTTACTATTTAAAATTTTGATTATAATGTGTTTGGGTATTTTATATTCATTATATTATTTTCAAACTTTTTCACATGATCCCATAATATATTTCTTAAAAATTTGTATAAATGCACCATATATTTTTCACATTATTTTTCTACCATTTAAAAACATGTAAAACTAACCATTGGTTATTCTTGGAGTGGGTCATTTTATATTCACACCCCATGGCACATGCTTCTTTCATTCCTTAGGGGGGGTTTTCACTGACGTATTTGAAGGGAGCAATAGGGCATAGAAATATTAAGATGTTGCAATGATTTCATTCAATCAATTGTGAAAAACTCTAAATTAAACATTTATTACACACACAAACTTTTACCAAAACATTACCTTTAGACTTGGCCCCATTTGTTTTTAAACCCACCTCTCATTAGAAGAAAATTACTTTAATTGCATAAGTGAGGTTGCACCCAACATCTAGTCACAAATCATAACTCAACATGATGTCATCAAATGAACCATGGATGGTGTATATAGTTAACATATACATGTTCATCTGTTGACCATCGATATAACATTTGCAATTAGATCTTGTTTTTGCAACTATTTTCACAACTATCAAATATTCACACATTATTTGTCATGTGTCTTAAATTAAGGATTTTTTTTTAATGATTTTAATGTTGAAAAAATCCATGCCATTGAATTCCAACAACTTGTGATGGTGACACTTGGCAATTTCAAAATCCACCACATGGTTTTATGAAATTATTTGGGTGAAACTTATTCAAACATTGATTTTGGCCTTCTATTATGAACATTCATTTTAGATGATCCTAGATTGTGGTAGGTGGCACAATTGAAATTTGTCACATGGCATATTTAATTATATTTTGGAAAAAATATTGAAATCAATATTTATTTAAGTAAGTAAGTAGGTACATAAGACATACTTACTTATCTAAGTATGTAGGTGAGTTAGAGAATAACCATGTAAATATTGTTATTTCATTATATGTTTTCCTTTAAGGGTTAAACTTCTTTGAGTTCATCCCAAATGACACATAATTTTTAATGTGAAAACCTTAGAGAAAACCTCTTTTTACATAGTTCATAAGATGAGACTAAAGGACAAAACATATGGGTTAATTTTTTTACTTGCACCTTAGTTGAATGAATTATAACTAGAAGGATTTTTTCATATGCTTTCTATTTTTTTATATTTGTAAATTATATAACTAAAGAGGTAAATAGGAAATTAATTAAATAATTAATTAAATAGGTAATGAATTAATTAGTCGCTAACTAATTTACCTACCTATAATTATTTATTATCATTTAATTATTTAATTCTAAAAGTAACATCCATTCCCACTCCATATGTTTTACTAATTAATCAATTAATTCATAGTAATAATTCATCAATAATACACAATTATTTTACGAAATTATTATTTAATATATAATTCAATAATACATTTCAGTTTTTCAAATAATTTTTAATGTAAATAAATATCTAGCTATTATTTTAAATCTAAATTTCATCAATTATTCATTAATAATAAAGTTAAAAATTTTCACACCTAACCTTTTAAATGTCAATTGTCAACTAAATAAATAATTAATTAACTTAATGAATATCTAATTTAATTGATAATTAAATAAATAATAAATACCAAATATTTGATATTAACTATTAATTTATGAACCTATGAACGTATTTAGTTGATAATCAATTTTCATTAACTATTTTTAGAAGCTACATAAATATTAATTAAATAATTTTTATAAGCTAATTACCATTTTTTATTAATATATATATTAATGATCAGTTAATTAAATGAAAATTAACTAATTAATAATTAACACGTTTATTAGTTAGTATATATTATAGATTGATTGATATCTTAAAATGAAAAATATATCAGTAAATATTGAGTATTACATAATAAAATATTTAATTGATTAAATCATCAGACTAAATTATTGAATATAATTTATTTTATTTTATTTTATTAAATTATTAAATAAATATTATATTAATCAAAATAAAAATAAAATATAGATTATTATAATATTAACTCCTTAGTAAATACTAAATCTATTTTATTGATTTTGTTATTATTTCATAGTTTTTTTTAATCAATTTGTTGAATACCAATGAATACATTTGTCTCATTCTACTAAATATGGGACCTGGCGTTCTTTTCAAATTCTTTAACACAGCCACCTTCTTAGACTAACATTAGAAGTAAGATCCCATGGGAAGAAGCATCTTTCTAATCGAGGTCACAGAGTTCTCTCATCCATGTCTCTAGTAAGGACGTGCTAAAACGACCCCCTACAAATGTGGCCTCACCAATTACATGTAGAAAAATAGAATATTTAAGAATATTGTAAGAGGATTTTTTAATTTTCCTTCACAATTTTTTTGTTTGAAAAAATAAAATTACAAATCTGAAAATTTCTATAAATAATATGGTTATTGGAATAAATAAATAAATAAATAAATGTTCCCCCCCATAAGGCAGAGCCTTGCACATAAGGTGCTGGATCCAGTGTTAACTGGTAGATTTAGGGCAAATACGTTGACAGAAAAAAATATTCTAAGGCCATTTCTGTCCCTCTAGTTTGAATGTGACACACAATGATGATGGATGGATGGATGGATGGATGGATGTAAATTCAACCAAGATGTGTTTCTTTGCACCAAATTCTGTCATTTTTTTACTAAGAAAAATTGAGAAAATGTTGAATTTTTAAATTTATTTATAGTTGTAAGTTGGAGTAGTTAGTTTTGCTCTTGTTTTGGCTGAAAAAACAATCGCCAAAATTGTCGATATCACAAAATTGAATGAAAAAAAAAACCCTGTCCCTGAACCCGATCCCCAATTACGGAAAGAAGCAAAGAAGAAACGAAAAAAAAAAAGCAGTTGAAAAATAAGTACAAAGCGCGGTACACGGGGAGAGCATCCCAACCGTTCCAGAGGCGGAGAAGACGGGCACCTCCTCCTGTCTGTTGCCGCGCGCCATAGTCGCAGCAAGCAAGCAAGCACCTGCCACGACAACGAAGGCCCGGCGGCGTAAACGCCGAATTTTGTTTTCTTTTTCTGGCCTCTCACTCCCTCGCCCCCTCGCCGAGCCGCGCCGGGCCCCACATCTTTCACATCTTTCGTCGTTTTCTGATGGCTATTGTAAACTTCTTTTTGGATCTTTTAGGCAGCCTTTTTTCTTTTTTTTTTTTGGTTTTGGCTGGCTCTATATAGCCAGAAAACTATATTAAATTTTCTTAACCGCTAAAACCAAAACCAAGTGCTTTCTGAGATTTTCAATAGCCGGAATTATATTTTTAAATCGCCATATTTCTATACATGGGTTGAACTATGCAGCCGAAAATACAGAATAATGTTTTAAATTATTCCTTTCATATTTGAATTGTAGCCAGATTTGGCTAAAATCTTCTCTGTGGATCATCGATGCTTTGGCTACATCACAAAATTCACCCCCAAAAAAGAACACTGCTTCTAGGCTGCAGGCAGCTCAGCTACTGCTCATTCATTCTTCTTCTTCACCTCCCAAGCTGCAGCAGCAACAGCTGGGAACAGAATATGAGAGATACAGAAGACTAGATTAAGCTTGCAGTACTATCATTCTAGTGAGAATATTATTGCCAATGTGATTGCCTGTAGAAGCTCCAACTGGTCTCTGGTACGAAGGGTGGGTGGGTGTTTGAACATAACGTGGGAGGGAGCTTTTGTAATGGAGTTAGCAGCGGGAACAAGGCAGCTTCGCCAACTCCTTGGCGTCAGGTACTACTACTACTACTACTGTTGACAATGTGATGGGTACCAGTTGTTTCTACAGTTAAGCTGCAGTGATGTTTTGTAAACTGGAAATTATGAAGAAAATTTAGAAGTAGTATTTTTTTAATTCGAGAACTCATAAGTTTACTGCTCTAATTTTTATTTTTATTTTTGGGTCTGTTTTGTGATGTGCTGCAGGCCGGTCAAGGGAGTTGTGATTGCTACTAGATCTGCATCGAAGTATTTTTCTTCTTCTTCTTCTTCTTCTTCCCAACAGCTGCTAAGGCGAGAAAGTGTGAGAATATTTTTCCAATTGTTGATTGCAGCGAATCTGGTGCAGCAGGTAGTGGCGAGTGCTATCGTAGGACCCAAAGGTCCTACAATTGATTACTGCGGTCCAGAATGCTCACAAACGCGAGGAATCGCTCCAACGTTGTGGGGCGGAGTCGTCACTCTCGTAAGCTTGACCATCGACGCGTGGGGATTTGCGTCCGCTTCGGAATTCGCGTGGCGTCTCTTGCTGGTTTTCGTAGCGGGTCCTATCATGCCAGTCTGGAGCTTGATCGAAGTGTTGGGCAAAGCGTTTGTGGGTATGAACCTCACCAAGAAGCTCGGCAAATCGTCTTTCACGCTGGCGAAAAGCAACGCGACCAATATCATAGCGCAATGCGACGTCCTATTGGGCATGAGCGAGGATGCAGCGACTCGGTTCCCAGTTCTTCACACAGAGCAAAACTACAGCATCGATGTGCTTCTCACTCCACTGGAAGTCGGCAACAGAAGGGAGAGTGAAGCTCTTGTACTCCTTAATGACAGAGGCAAGGAAGCCTTATTGCGAGCGGACGTGCTACCCAAGTACGAACAACTTCGCTTCCTACAGGGATACAGTGGTCTGGCCATCACTGTTTCTGCCGCTCAAGCAATCGGCTACATTTATGGTGTGATCGCTCGAGCGACTGAAGGTCTACAAGTGAGCCCAATTGAAAGAATCTGCATGGCACTCAGCTTTGTAGTCATGGTGAAAGCTGGGCTCTACACTGTTGCCAGCAGTTGTCATCACCCTCTACTTCTTCATCTCCCTCCAGGCTCCGAAGAAGCTGTTCTAGAGGCTTGCAAGGAGACCAAATACGATGAAAACGATGAACTCAAAGTCGAGATCAGAACTCTGCTGTACACGGAACTGGTCCTGTTGCTGCTGCTAGCTCTGGCTATCATTGCTATTCTCCACTTGATTGGACCCGACACCTTCGATGCACTGCCTTCTTTCTTCTTTGGCGTTGGCCTCTTTCTGCAGATGATCATTGCAGTGCTTATGTTTGGCCAGTCCATCCATGTGCCCAGTTTCTTGAGAACCAAGGCCTGTTCCATTTTCGTAGTTGCTGTTTGCTCCCTTGTCAATGTCGCTGCTTACTCTCTCTCTGCGGTTGCCACCATCAAGAACTGGCACAGGAGTGAATTTGATATCCGCAGTGGCTTGTCAGATATTTTACCACACATAGGCTAAGACTATTATTTCAGCTAAACTCTCTCCAGAGTCTGGTTTTCTTTCCTTTTCAAAACTTGGGTTCCACTCAGATTCAATTAGATATTCCTGACTGATTCGCTCGAGAGGATTAATTTCTCCCGCAATCATCAAATTTCCAGTGACAATCAGACCATCATGTGTCACACATTTTGTACATGAAACTTGGGTGGTGTTTTTTTTGGTTTTTTTTATTAACTTTTAAAGTGTGACTCGTTTGAATTCAAAGTTTAATGTGTGTTTTTGAGCATGACTAGTGCAGATCGCTCAGCAGCTGTGCCGTAGTAGTATTATTATGGATCAGATCACAGGAGACTAATTCCAAGGGACATAATTTGTACTAGTAAGTTTAGAATCTTTGATCTCAACATTTTTGATCTGCACATGTCACGTTTTGTTTGTTTCTCACTTTGAAATCTCCCAAACCGGATCGCCTGTTGCCAGGCTCTTGCTCCTGTTGAAAAGCCCTAGATGTGTAGAGATGAGTAGGGGGTTCACCAAGTTGGTTTCATTACTGTTTCAACCTATGATAGAGAAGTCATTGAATATTGTACATTTTTTTCACTAAAAACAACATTTAAATCAAAACTCAAAGTTACAAGGGAATTTGGGTGTGCTCTTGATATTGTTGGAAAGCCTTCAGTGAGTGAGTAGGATTTAATGAAGGGGATTTGAAAAAAATTAGACCTAAGGTGTGAGAGAGGTTGATTTTTTGCACAGTTCTTGGTACTGGAAATTCAATTAAATTGCAAGAAATAGTTTGGAAGGAAAAAATTATTAGGGTAACCATATCACACTTTGGCCAACAGCAAAGTCTACACAAGTACACAAGTAGTCAATATGAGGACAGAGTTAATAATACATCAAGATTGCTAGGAGTTCACGTGCATGTGCATATGTCATACCTATGACTGACAATCAGCACTTCTTTGTAAAATATTTATTTACTTTTAAAAAAAAAATTCAACAATTTCAATTTTAATTTTGTAAAACTCAGCAGTTTAAGCATAAGTATACAAAGTGCACATTTTTTCTTATGTATTTGTAATAATAACCCAATGGTTGGGACAGGAGTTTGATTCCCAACCATTTTGACAAATATCAATAAAATCTTCTATTCTTTCAGCTAGACCACTTGCAAATTATTTTTTGCTGAACATCACTTTGTAGTGCAACAATATATTCAGCCACAAATTAATATTTATGGAGTCATCATCTTGTCATTTTGCATCAATATCTTGTCAGCCATTCTAACATTGATTCCATGCAGGCCTCACTTAGAGCAAGGGAACTGCCCAGTGAATCTAGTTGCCAACCATCTATGGTGGATGTGTTTCCCCTGTTGGTGGTTTTTGTATAGCATTGGACAAATGACCTAGGGTGTGTTGCTTTGCAGGGTCTTTTTCTGTTAGGTTATTGTGATCACAGTTACACGCGGTATGTTGTGATCATGCAACCTACTTAATGGAAAGCCACTGAACTAAGCCTTGTTTCCTGCTGCATGGACAGGCACTTTACATTGGAGAGTTGCAACAGGGATGTATGTATAGGTAATTAATGTTAGGAACTTGAGGAACATTTAATATGCAGGGAACTTTGTAAACAACTTATTGGAACATACAATCCCGTAAAACAGGAATATGACAAGTGTCATTCTCTCACAATTCACAAGTTTACTCACTCACATAGCTCTGCATTTGCCCAATGCTTGTTGACATGTAGAGCTGTGAGGTTTTAGCCAAAAATGACATGACAATGACTTTGTCTTGTCATGAATTCACAATGTCTCATTCAAGTAACAGTTCATGGCTTAAATTGCTTCTCACAGTGAGCAAAGATCTCCTTCCAATTCCAACATTGACATTCTGTGCTTTTAAACCGCAACTAAACTACCAGTTACATTTTACAGGATCTGGTTGATCAGATCGCTCTGAAACCTTTCTTTCTTGACCTATCAAGTCTTAGTATGGCATCATAGATTTATAATTTATGTTTCAACCCCATTGCAGCATACCACCGGCAATAGAATTTGATTTCCCAATTGCCATAGCCCAGATGTGTTCTTTTTCAGAAGTTTTGACAAGATAGACTTACTGTCATGCACAAAATCACCCAGCTTCAGTCATCAATTTCCAGAGTCCCCAACAACCCACCAGAGACATGAAGTACTAGCAATTTCCCACTTGGAGTTCCCAAAAAAAATTCAAGTCCCACTTCCCTTCACCCACATCAATTTCCCCACATCCTAATTTCCCTAGTTCTTAGGCATGCAAAACTTAAGAGTATGATGCCAACTCAAATAAGCTCCTCAATCCTTTGTAGTTCTTCATCAATTCCACCATATCCTGTTACATTCTTCATGTTTCTAACTAAATCTCTCAATCCTTAAACTTCTTTGCTCAATAGATAGAATGAAAACCTCAAGAACTGTTTTGATTAAGGCAATGACTATGGGCATTTTTTTTCCAACAGTCAGCACAGAAAACAACAACTACATCCTAATCAAACACCCTATCTAGAGCATGCTGAATTTTCTCTACCAAAATAAAAACATAAGGCTATGAAGTACTTAGCTTCTTGATTTTACTAATGCCTTTCAAACAACCTCTAACTCCTTAAATCCATCTTTCTAAACTCCTTTCTCACCTAAGCAAAATCCACAACACCAATCATCTTCCACGACCCAAATCCTCATGAAGAGTAAGCAAACAAAACTCATAAGCATACTAATTAATGCACACCACACAAAACAACAAACAAGGTGCCCACATTCCACCAACATTCACAATTTAAACATCTAAACCTCCAAAAATAAAGCAAAACAAACAAGTTACATCTATTTTGAAAAACAAAATGTTCTCCCAACTTCTATTAATCATGTTCATGGTGACCTATACCAATAGTGACGAGCCAAATTAAGGCATTTTGGTTTTACCATCTCCAATGCTCTTTTTGGTTACAAGGTGATTGTGAGCATAACTAGATGAAACAAATGTAATGGAAAGCTATTGTGAAAGTAAAATTTGCGATCATTAATTTGTTGTCATAACAGTTACACATAATATACTCTTCATATATTCTTATACACTTTGTATTTTATTGGCATCTAGTAAGTTCATATAATAACAATATTATTTCAAAAATTTATCAAAAAGTATTGAACACTTTAATAGTATTGCCCAAACACTGGGGGTGCAAAAAATCAACCTTTCATACCAATAACTTTTGTCAAAACTTCATAAAGTTTGGCATTAATCAAAGTTTTCTTCACCAAAAGCTTGGAATCCTTAAGGGTCAATAATTTAAGGTCATTATTTACACATTTGGGATATCATGTATTAAAGTAGATGTTTTCGGAAGGGTTATTATATTTAACACATTCAAATTTAAAACCATGTTGGTAAGGTAAACCTTATTAAGGTTCAATATGTTTCATTTTTCTAATACTAAATCATCATTTATTTTATAGTGAACATTTAGTCATTGAACAAGACGTCTCATGTGAATTTAAACTTTCTTTTCATGTTGGTATTTGGTTGAGCATTTTCTTCACTCTAGAGGCCAATCACCATTACCTAGGGCCATTCCCATGTCATGTCATTATTTGATTTTTTACAAAAACAACAATTATGCATTAACATTAAAGTATATTAACTATGTTCTCAACATTAAGGTATATTAACTCGTAAAAAAAACCCATTTTGCAACTTGTCGAAGATAACTAAAAGTGTCATTTACAACTATTTTGATGATCAAAATAGTCACCAATGACATTTTTAATTGCTTTGAAAAAGCCACAAAATGGGGTTTTTTTTACTATTGTATCTAAATATACTTCAAATGTATTAAGATTTATTTTAAAGTATATTCAAGGTGTCCCTAAAGGTAACAAATTTTAAAGGTATATTATGGGTACATATTGGGTGTTTTAATAGTTTATTAGGTGACAATGTTAAATGGCATGCTACTTATATATATTTACTTATGTACGTACCTATCTAAATAGATCTAGGTTAGTAGGCATATAAATAGATACGTAGGTAGGCAAGTGAATCAAATCATAATCAAACAAACCAACGAGGATAGAAGGCCCAAGGACTATGGGTACTTTTGTGATCATTTTGACTTTTTCATAGAAAGGAATTTTTTACTAAATTTTTTTAGACATCTATTATTAAAAATGTTATTAAAAATATTTATCATTGTTCCAATACATACCTACTTTACATATTTACCTACCTGCAAATTATTCAAAATATTCATAATTGTCCCAATACATCACACATTTTGTTTTGAATTTTTTTGAATACCTATGATTTATTTTTTATTTGTAATTTTTTTCAAATTCTATGTTTTATGTTGAAAAATGATCATAATTTCAAATCATTATAAGCTTTTGTAACTATTGTAAGCTTTTGTTTCTTGTATTGTAAGTTACAAAAAAATTTGGTATGTCATGTACATTATATTTCATTTACATGTGGTAAAGGACTCTCAAAATTTTTTAATTTTGAAACATATTTTGAATTTCTAAAAAATTCCACAACTTTTTAATTGTGAATGTTTTTGAGTGTGGGTAATGCAAGGTTGAATGGACCAAAAAATAGTGAGAAAAAAGGTCCCATGAATCCATTTGCAAGAAAAAAAGTTATACTTTTTAACAATTCTAAATTGAATGGGTAGTTAGGCAACAACTTATTGATTTCAATCCATTTTTTCATTTTAAAAAATCCCACCTTAAAATCATTATTTTGTACATGTGTGCACAAATTTAACATAAAATACATTTTTTTCAACATGATATAGATTTTGAAAAAAACATGTGCTTTCAATGGGAAAAAAAAATCCATAAAAAATAATATCAAAGTGGCAAGGTGTGAAATCATTGAAACTTATTTTCATTGATACATTAGAGATGCCCTTAAAATCTTACCCTCATATCATACGATGTTGATTTCATCAATTCATCATTTTATTATTATCCTTAAAGTTCCAAAAAGACTTAACCAAACATCAAAACTCAACATGAAATTGCTTTGATTGGCATTTAATGTGACCATGGAAGGTGTGAAGTGTTGGTAGGCAAAGGAAGGATGCCTACCTTAAGATTTGCTTCAAGCATCTAATCAAGACTAAATTCCCTTTAATAGTTCCATAGGTGTTAAAAGGTGTTTGATCCTAACTATGGCACCCAATGCAAATTGATTTGTAAATATAATGTTCACCTAACATTTTGACCTAGTTGAACCCTCAATGAATAGTTTCATCAATTTGACACAATTTGTAGATTTTTTTATTAAATTATTAAATTTTGAATCGCTAATGACCGCAATACTAATTTCATTGGCCCATTTTGAAATACTTTTTTTTTCGCACTATCAATTGTAAAGTTTTCAATGTTCACTCTAAATGTCTTATGTATCATGCATAAAGAGTACCTATATCACATAAATACTTGAGTTAATAACTAAATTGATAACTACCATTTTCAAAATATATTTCTCCATTTGAATTACACCCACATTGCACATGATGTCTATATTCATCAAATGTAGCTTGCATTGGTCCTATTTGAGTAAATCGCCTTGCCATTCACATGAGGTGGTAGTTTGAAATGGAGCTTGCATGCTTCCAATCTCCCAATTAAAACTTCTACCAAGTTGAAAGTAAATTTAGGCAACAAAGTTAGCAAAGTCAAAACAACCACAAGTGTGTTAGCCATAAAAACATTATGGTCTTTTGACTTGCCTTGAACATTGGTAGAGGTTCCTTTGTCCTCTACCTTTTGGTAGATGTCATTGCAAAATGCATGAACCTTCACACATCTAGCATTGATTAAGCAAGACAAAATAAAAGATGTGTTATGAAATTGTGGCATCAATTTGTTTGTTTAGATCAAGTGATGGAATCCTAATATTGCTTACTAGTCTATTGATGTCTACCACTTCAACCAAAATCATGTGCCCGACAAGCTACTTGATATACAACTCAAAAGCTTCGAGTTCCAAAATGTCTTTGATCTCCCTTATGAAATTGGCAATGTTGTAGAATCGGTAATTGATGTCGAGGAATTGTCAAACTTTGATGGCATGCAAAAGTGAAAGTTTAGCACCTAATTGTTCTACCAAGTTGAAATGAGGTTTCCACTTCCAAAAGCAACATATCATGCCATTCCATTCAATGGTGGAGTTCTTATGGGTTGCAATCACTCCAATTTCATCTGAAAACTTTTTAAAACCTATTGATGTGAGGATGGTGATCAAGATGAAAGTTGCATGCAAATGAAATGACATGCAATCAAACAATGCTTTCTATGAAAGCCAATGTACCCAACATGCTTCATCCAAGCAGCATTTTTCTAGGCCCCCTTGAATTCAACTTCTTAATGACGAAAACATCCAAATGCAAAAATTAGTGAATGTACAAGCTTGATGGTTGTTAACCCTCACATTAATGTACGACCCTTAATGTGAGGGCATTAACAGCCATCAAGTCTGTACCCTATTTGGTGGCCATAATGTACAATCTTGATGGTTATTCATTGGCACGGTACTTAGCTTGGTATGAGAACAAATCATTAGTTTGTTGGAGGAGAACATAGAGCTTCACGATTATGTAACAAATCACATAGTTTCATCTGCAAATCCCACATTGGTATTCTATTATGACTCCAACAATGCCAACTATTTGTCAACATTTGCACTTCAACCTATGTCATGATGGGGTTCATTGTTGCCTCATCACCACTTGGAGTGAATACTAGATGCCCAAAGAGCTTTGATGACCAATAGCAATCATAATCCATTTCTTTCCTTACAAACTGTGTGGTAGCAATGTTTGAAGCCTTGAGATTCCTCATCCAAATCATGCATCCAAAAACCTAACCAACAAATCAGAGACTCCTGTGTTGGAGAATTAAAACCATTAGGCCATTCACCTAATGGAATTGTAACCAGATAGATCAACCCATGCTATCTAATAGGTCATTTGTTTTGGTAAAGAGCAAATACTGGGATTTGCTAGGTATAAAGTAGTTGTGTTTTTGAGACTTTCTTCTTTATGTATGTTCTGGAACAACCCTTGAAGGTGACGGTCTAACAATTTGTGAGCAACCATTGTGAGGTTATGATTGTGTAAGCTTGAAAACTGTTGTTGCAGAGTTTTCTTTGCAATCTCATAGATATGGAACAATCTTTGACCACCTTTAATCCAAAACAACTTTTAAGTAGCTAGAGGAGTTACCAGAGGTGTAGCCCTTGCATTAGGGATAGAAGACTACACTGTTGTGCATTTCTTCAATGTTCAACTGAAAACATCTAGCTATGTACTGGTGACAGGTGAATTGGTGGCACCAGAAGTTGTTTTCCACCTCCCCAAAAGCGTTTGCAAACTTTACTGCAGTGAGCTCACAGATCTTTTCAGGAGAGGATCCAGGCAGCTGGAAAAGTAACAGGAGGGGCAATAGCAAAGACATGCCTTGAAAAGGGTGTGGAGCATGGACAAGGTTGCCTTTATAAGGGGCAGTAGCTTTGAGCATCATGTCCTGATCAAAACATTGGCTGAGATTGCACTTGAAGGTGGCATTGAGTTCTAGAAATCATTTTTAGTTATCTATGGTTTGCTATCTAAGCCAGTTCAAGTTATTGGTGGTAGGTTCTGTGATTCATGGAACATGATATTTCTTCCTGTGCTTGTCATTTTCCTGCATTTATTTATCAATACCTGCAGTGGTATAGAAGATGTGTTGAAGAGAATTTCTCAAGCTGTCAAAAAGTGCAACACATTTCTTTGGTGAGGTGAGGCTCCAAATAATAACATTCCCATACTAATACAAATTGGAGATAACAGATTGTAAAGCCAATTTTAAAAAGCTAAATGGCTTTGGCCCGCTTAACTTTCCAGAAAGATTGTACCACCTTAGTCAGGACTGAAGAATCATCAAATAGGTTGAATTATAAGTTGAAGATGCTGGAACTTATAATGGGGAAACATCATCACTCTGGCAAAAGCAGAATAATAAGTGAGCCAGAAATAGTGACTGCTCCTGGACTTGTGAAAAAATTGATTCATGAGCTTTGGTATATTCTCAACTTCTCTACACAATGATGACCAAGCTCAACCACATGCAGATAAGACAACCTACAGAAATCAAATATAGATGGGAAATACCATTAATTTGCACTTTCCCTAGTCAGAAGGCAAGTGAAACTTTCTTTCAACTCTTGCTCCTGGCTCTCTTCTCCTACCTCCAAAGCATATATGTAGGATGTCAAAAGTTAAAAGGAAGACTTGAGTCTTTCCAATCTCAACATTCCCAATTACTTTGTCAAGTAGGGCAGGAGAATATCTAAGGAGCCCCTCATCAGGATAGATCCCTTCTCAAGAAGGGTTTATACTTGTTTGCAACAACATTGATACATGGTGAGATGAGCCAGGTGAGGCTTGTGGAGAGGAGTGGTCATGACAGTGAGAGTCTTGAACACGGCCTGATGAGCGGCGCAGAAGAACTCGAGATGGGGAAGGAGAATGTAAAAGTGGACCAGACATTGAGCTACCCCGCCTCACATCCCTGGATGGAGTCACATTTGGTGTCAGGTTTGGGGTTGATGATGCAGAGGCTGAATAATGCACAGGAGAGAGTGTTTGTGACCGCAGAATCATGTCCACCATTGAAGGTGTTTGATAGTCACGGCTTTGACTGTCCACAAAGCTACCCCGAGTCGTGGCCCTCTGCTTTAAGTGAGAGCTCTGTGCTGACAGTATATAGGCACGGCCTGTTCTCTCGTACATTTGCCGGTTTGCCATTCGAACTTGGATTTCTGTCAGCTCCAACTCCAAAGCACTAGTCAACTGGTCTCCAACCTGTGGAGTAGAGGTCATTGAGTCAAGATTCCAAGGCATGCAACAAACTTTCTGAATCTTTGGATATAATACAAGGATTTCAGAGAGTTTCTGCAAAGCTTGGGGAACTATGGATGAAACCCAATTCACAATACCCTAGACAGTACATCAAGCTACACACCTTCCCCCCCATAAACATCTTCTCAGGCAGAATGCATGCATAAACAGAGAACAGGCCTTTCTTGCTGTTTACAATATACTACATTAGTGTGGCCAAAGTGTGAACTCATTATCTAACCTAAATTTTTGAAATTCTATTGAATTTCATTCAATTTTTGGACTTTTACTGAGTTCCTGGTAGCCAAAATTACTCAATTTCGATATCTCCTTCACCTTTTGTAGGCCTAAAAACTACAAAATCCTATTCATTGAGAAATCTCCAACAATACCAATAGTGCACCCCAATTACTTAAAAATTTTAGTTTTGATTTTTTTAAGTTTTCTTTGACAAAATTAATCAATATTGAACAACTCCCACACCATAAGTCTAAACTTACAAAACCACCTCAGTGCACCCCTACTGGGCTTTCAGACAGTACCAAGAGCCTGGTGGGAGGCACTGTCATTTGGGAGATCTCAACATGACAAACAGAACAAAATGAAATAAAACAAGACAAAACTTAAAAACAAACAAATTATACCTGGGCAGCTGCAGAATTTTGAAGAGCTGTCTTAGCAGCTTTCAAAACAAACTGAGCCCTAGCAATATCTCCTGTGTCAGCTAGTGAGCCAGCCTCCACAATAGCTTGTGCCGTTAAAAGCCGGTTTCTCTGCCTGTCAACTTCAATACTCATTCTCTCTTGCTCTGGTCCCTCAACTAGTGCAGGCCGCACAATGGATACCTGCATGCATTGACAGATTTGACAATGAAGAATCCCACAGTATCAAAAGGATGGCCAGAGAAATGTGGAAAGACTTCATAACTCTGTTGCTCTTTGCAAACCAGACAAATTCGGCACATGATAGTTTGTATATGGCAATCTAGGGAACTCCGGACTCCCTTCCATTGCCCTGACCCTCCCTAACAACCTGAAAGAGAACATAAGGCATGAAGTTACCTGTTGTACAGGGGTCTGCTTGACTTCCTGAGAGACAGGGTCTTTGTATGAGCATCCTACTTGCAGCAGGGTGCTCAGTGGAGGGTCCCCCACAGGAAGTTTCTCAAGAGCTGGCATATGTAGCTCCAACAATATGTCCCTCTCCTCTTCTGCATACATATCCCCCAGTTTCACAAAGCCATGGGTTCCACTCTCTTGAATAATGCTATCATAACTCCCTGCTTGAATGCTCTTCAACTCAACACCAGAACTCCCACTGCTGATTATCAACTGAGAGTCCTGGACCACAACGCTGAGCAGACCGCCAATGCACTGGGCAAATGCATCTTGGACCACACCTTCTGCCTGTTATACGAGGCTTTTGTAAGTCCATCAGCTTAGGATGCAGAAAAACTCACTTAATAAATTGCTAAGACTTTGGAATCCAGGTAAAAAGGCTTTTTTGACATCCTATCTGACAGTTTCAAATTTGACCTAAGTGTATAACCCTCTCATTCATATAGCAGCCTCAAATGGCAAACAATATCAGCCCAGCAGTTACCGCGGAGCCCTAAGCAATGTTAAGGCATCTCATGTCAGATCTCCAAATTTCATATTCTCATGGAATCCTCATAACTCCAGGAACTTTGAGAACCACAATTTCATTGTCCAACCAAGCCACATGATCCCTAGAAGATGATAAGTGGAATTAAAACCACTGGAAAAAAGAACCCCAACTTGTTGCCAGATGATGTAGATCATTTTACAGCATATACCTTTGGCAAAAAATCAAGCTAAGGTATGCCACAGACCTATCACAAGTGAATGGAATAACAGATATGCTGCACATGTGCCAGAAATCAAACCCTAAAGCCCACCTGAATGAATGAGAAAGTTCCGCCTGAAATATCAGCAATCTTATGCATGGTAGCAGCATCATGATCAGCTCCAAACCCAAACGTGTGAACTGGTGTTGGAGTTTGGCCAGAGCAGCGGCTATTTCGAATGGATGCAGGGAGCAACTGCTGATATTCACTAGCCGGATGAAGCCTTGTGATGGAATGATGACCAATTGATCCTAATGTGCAAGTGTCTTGACCATCAGATAAAAGCATTATGCTTGCCACTGGGTTGTGCATTTGACGGTCCTCCAACACCTACATATCAAATCAGAACCCACATATTAAAATTGATGACTAAATGCCTCAATTTTCTGGCCTCTGAAATGATTTCAAGGTGCTAAAGCAATACATTGTGGTTTCATATCAGCAAATGTGCAGCACAATTAAACTCCTTTGGGGGATAAGCAGAACAATGGATCATGCACAAAAGCTTCAAACCAAGTAAATCAATGTCCAGCAGATAAAGATATCAAGTTAAGTTCTCAATATATCATGCAAATGATATCACTGAATACATGTCATGCTAAAATATCTAATCTCAAACTCAGTATTTCAAGAACTGTGTGAATAGTCCCTAAGGTCTGATACCATCAGACCCTACAGTTAGGTCATTAGTGAAAAGACAAGGGGCGACCTGTCCCGAGTGCCCATACCAGTTCATGGCAATAAGCTTGTAACACCAGAATAGCAAGCATTTGGACTCATGTTCATGCAAAAAATGGGAGATTGTAACATCCAACTGCTGTACTAAGGAGATTACAGGGCTAAATTTCAGCAAGAAACCAACCACCTTGTAGGCAAAGATGTTGGTAATCACAATCTTACCTTTGCTCCCTTCCTCAGACCTTCTGCAATATTAGTGCCCCCAGTGGATACCAGGGCCTCGATGGCCCGCAATGCAGACTGACGCCCATCTTGCACCATTCGCCGAAGTGGAAATAAACGCTTTGCAGTTGATGAGAACACAACTACTGAGAGCCTGTCAACTGGGGTTAAGTTCCGGATCACAAAGCCCATAGCTCGCTTAAGAAGAACCAACTTGGTGCCTGCCATACTTCCACTCACATCCAAAACCGTAACCAAATCAAGAGGAGCCCGAAAGCCTGGTCCTGAAACATGTGGTGGACTTGGACTTGGACTCTCGAGGGAAATATCTCTCCCTTTCATTCCCTCCCTCAAAGGGCTTAATGCCCAAGGACTAGAGCTCCCTCCATTTCGAGGTCTCCTGCTTGCACATGGAGCTTTCAGATGGACCAGCACAGTAAAACCATCCCGTATTTCAGAATAAGCAACTGCTCCAAGTTCTGGGTATGAGACAACTTTAACGTTGTCTATACCTTTACTCTCTTGTGACTTTTGTCCAACTTCTGACAAATCACTGCAGGCACCTGGCTGACTTGTTCCCTCGCCTATTGCACTAGTCGCACTGTTTGTTGCCCCTGCATCACTTTCCATTCTTTGTCTCTGTTCATCTGCATAAGTGCCCCTCTCCCCAGAAGCAGCCATTTCTGGCCAAATGCAGTGACTATTCAGATTTGCTGCCAATGTAATCAGAAGGAATTTTTTCCCTATCATGTTAGTAGAAAGCAAATGCAAAACAAAACCTGAAGAAAATGGAATGAGCTGATTAGTTGAAACAATAGAGATTCATTGTGCAAAACTTTGACATCTTGGGCTATTTCACCTTGAGCTTTGCTTTATGCTTCATTGTTGTGTTGAACAATCTAAAGGCTGTTTTCTCAATCACTTGGATATCCCCACCCCCCAAAATGAAGGGATACAGTTGCAGCAAAATTTATGGACTGAAACCTACCAAGAGGCTCATCATCGTCAAACATTCTTGGTTCAGGTGGGCTGGTGCGACGGACTCCCCGAGCATTGGCTATGCTCTCATCCAATATCCGGAGCACAGGATCAAGCCTCCTCCTTTCTTCCTCAACCTTGAAACAAGAGCAGAACCATCAAGAAATCAATGACAAACTTGCCAAATAAATATACAACTTAATTTTTACACACACCATCCTTGATTGATGAAACAATCCTCTTACAACCATCTTATTACAATACCTTTACAAAGGAGAGGAAGAGCTTATGAAATTACTGTGCTGAAAACTTGTCTATTAGATTGGGCATGTAAGGCCTAAAGAGGGAAGTGAAACTGGCACATACAGACAGACAAACAGAGGGAGGTTTCCTACAGAAATGGGATGTGTACCTCCAGAGGGCTCTCTTCAATTGCAATAACCTCAACATGATGTGGAGACCGGTGTGGCATACGTTGAGGAGATTGTCGAGGTGTGCGGTGATGACTCCTTGCAGCATCTCCTCCCTGGTGCACCTTTCTGATTTCTGAAGGTGCCTGCCATGGGACTTCTTTCCATTTTGCCCGACACACAGGACAAACCAGATTTCCATGCCTCACATTGGATGATATGCAAGAGAAATGGAAGCAGTGAGAGCATTCAGCAGTGAAAAGAGCTTGCCCCAAACCAGGCTTCATTGCCTCCAGGCATATCGCACATTTGCTCTGAGGAATCCAGACCTATGTGTGTTAGTGATCAAACCCATACAGAAAAGAAACAAAAATAGCCAGCTTTTATGCCACATTTCTTTCTTTCTTTTGTTTCTTGTTAACATGCACAAATGTTGCTCCACTCTTCCCAGAAGTCATTAAGAATATACAGTCATTACCACACCTTGGCCAAAAAGCAAGTATGGGTGAGGTCCTCCAGGAAATGGAGTCTGTATTTATTTCCTCTGTTATATACCAAAGCTTCACAGCTATTGATCATATCCACCATCACTGCACTTGGACTATCCAATTCGACAACATAGCTTGACTGAAGAACTTTGGGGTACACATTTGTCATATGGAACTGAGGGGACTCACCCGAGAAAGACGCGTACTGGTGCGCTTCAGGCTGACATGAGAAGGTGAGCGCATGGGTCGCAAGGGGGACATTGGCACACATAACAAGTCTGAAGTATTCTCTTCTGGATCTCTCACTGGAGTTGGCAGGATGGATGGCCTGCTATCCATGTCACCATTTCTAACTGATATCTCATCATCATCATCTGGTACCCGAGGAGCTGATGTGCAGGCATTCAAACCTAATACTGTTCTAGCCCTCCTCCATCCAGCCCCCATCCTTCCCTCCTTTGCCCTTCCTATTTCCACCTCTCTTTTTTCTGCCTCTGCTTCAGTCTCGTGTGGTCAATCACCTAATCTACACAGAAACATTGGACCATGAGATCACAGATCTGATTTTCCTCTTCTTTGTCCATGCTTTCAGGTGGACCCAGAGCTCTGTCACAGTCTCGAGCCTTCTGTGTGTTTAACTTTCTGGCCACCTGGAGGAGTTTAGAGAACCATTCCAGGACCTATCTTCAAGAAATAAACCACTCCAGGTCTCCTGGCACCCTCACCGAGCAGGCCAAAGGTGTTTGCAAAACAGAAAGACAAGTCCTTAACCCAGTTTTGAACCAAGCATCTACCAACTGTGGCCCATCTGCTTACATCCCTCTGAAAACTCTAGTATCCACAAAGGCTCCAGTATTGCAAAATCCTGCACTTCTTCGAGAATCCATCTCTTGCCTGAAGCTATTTCCATGAAATAAACCCAGAATGTCGATGGGTAGAGGGAGGGAGGGAGTCCACAACAATCCTGCCGAAGGACAACAATCATGAAATGCAGATGGATGTACAAATTAGAAGAAATACAGAAGGGATATCTAATCCTGAAACCCCAACGCGTTAGGGAACTTGCTACAAATGATGGCAAGTGTGGCTCATCTTACATCTAGATCAACAATTGCAGTCAGCGATGAAAGATACAGACACGGCTAGCTTCATGGAAAGCTAGGGAGAAAGAAAAGGCGAAAGCCGCTGTTCTTCGGGACGTGTGTAGATGTGAGATCCAAGAAATCTAGAAGAGGAAGAAAGATGCAATTAGGCAAAAGTTGATTCCACTGCACATGAAACAGGAGGCCGCCAGAGATGACCGTGCTTTCCCTCACGACTAACATGAACTACAAATTACCCCAATCAACAATTACAGAAACGCATCTCTCGCTCTCTCGCTCCCGTTCTTCTCTCTACGGTCTTCGTGACAGCTTCCTCTATTTAAGCCTTCCCTCTCTCTCTCTCTCTCTCTGATCACCATCTTCGTACCAGAGTCCTCCAAGCTTTTTTGTCATCCCATCAAGAGATGCAAAAGGCCAAAACATTTATGGACAAAGTTCCTTCTTTCTTAAGGTCAAAGTGGGAATCGACCCATGGTATCACCATGAAAACAAAAGCAAGGAAAAAAAAACCACAACAACAACAACAACAGCAACAAGAAGCTCAAGAAGAAGCTTTGAAGTCACAGAGAGCACACACTCACCTGATGATCGACTGGAGCTCCCTGTCGTGTTGTGCAAAGAGTCTCGTGCGTAAATCCTCTCGTTTCCAAGCACCTGCTGCGCGCCAGCCAGCGATGGCGGCACAGTAGAACAGGAAAAAAAAGGAAAGAACGAATTTGCACTCCAAAATCATTTTGTAAAACCCCGTCGTCGTAACGACCGTCGTTCGGGGGCTCTTTTTTCAGTTTTTACCCTGCGGTCACAACCACGCGTTTTTTTTCACCGATTTTGTGGTTTCGAAAGTTTTGCGATTTTTTTCATTTTTTTAGCAGTTTTTTCTCGAATTTACACTAAAAACCGAAAATTTCCGATTTCTGTGTCGCCACATTGCGAAAATTCGCCACCAAAAAAAGAAAAAAAACGCTGGGACTCACCACCAAATTGCCGTAATTTCAAGCACACTGATTTTTTGGGGGCTGGCTACATATATAGCAAAAAAGAGAAATAACAAATCGAAAGTCCTAAAATCATGTTTCCAAGATTTTCAATAGCCAAAATAAGACCAAAATTGAAGGACTAATGTCCTATTTCTATACACGGTCAAAGTACATAGCCAAGAATATAAAAGGATGTTTAAAATTTCTTACTTTCATATTTAGCTTGTAGCCAAATTTTGCTACGTCTTCCTATTATGGATGATCGCCACTTTGGCAATATCATCAAATTGACCCCCCCAAAAAAAAAAACCATTGCGGCCCGTAAGTAAGTAAAAGTAAAACCGCCCAGTCCGAAAGTCGGCCGTCGTGGGTCGTCCACCCACATGCCGTAATAACCGCCAGATATAACCACGAGTCCACTGTCACTGGTAGGTAAAAAAGAATAAAAAACACAGAGCATCATCCGATCCGGTAAGTTTTCGGCACTAGTAAAAAAATCCCACTGTATGACCCAATAATATAGGATCTGAGTAACTAAAGCTACAGTAACTTTCCCCCCACCCCCGCCCCTAGCAGTGTGGTGTTGATTTTTACCTTCAGGTAACTTTGATTACACTCAAACTTGTCATGCACTGTCATTATTATTACTGCGTTCTCTTTCAAGTAGTCAAACTATTACCCAACTCTGACTACTGTTACCTATACGTAGATCTTCATTTACCTACCTACCAAACTTTTTACGTGAGTGAAAAGTAGTAAAAAAAACCTCTTCCCCAAATTTTCTGGACATAGTAATTGCGGCTTTCAAGCCAATTGGATTTCGCCCATTCAATGTCATTAAAACGGTACTACCAAGTCTACCAAGCTTTTAATTGATGCGTCTCCTCCTCGGGAAACTTGTAGGTAAATTCAAAAAACATAGGCCTCATGAGAGAGCCCTAAGAGTAGGATAAAGCCCGATTGTAGGGGCCTTCCCAAAATAAGGGGGCCTATGATGAGGTTATGGCCGAGTCTGACCTCGAAAATTCTGAATATCCCACACACACCCATGGGCTTTTTAGGAGGCAAAATATCCCACTATCCCATTAGGTATCATGAACTTAGACATTCATAGATTGTGAGGCCTAGGGTGCAAAGGGGTTTTTTCACCTATAAGCTAATAGGCATATTTCTTCCTCCAACTCTTAAGGAGTAGTAGGCATAGGATCCATTCTCTTTTTCAAGAGGGATTTAAGTCATGGATATACATATGGTGCCCTCCCTCCAAATCCATGACAAAATTTCATCAAGTGCTTTAAAGCTCAAGTGAACATTTGGGATTTGCAACTATGAAGGACTCCAAGAAATTTCTTAGTGTATTTGGAGTGCACCTTGCACCTATAAAGATCCCTTCTAAAGCAGAGGAGGGGTATTATTCTTACTCCTTAATGGGAGGGATCTTAAGGCTATAAGTAGACATAAGTGAGATTGTAGATCCCTCCCTCCTAAAGAGTAGGCAAAAGATCTGTTCCTCACCTACTCCTCCTGATCTTTGTATATTTATATGTTCATGACAACCTTTGTTTGCATAGTTGCTTTAGCATGGGTAAAGCCCACAGGTGGAGGACATTCCCAAAATGAGGGGGCCTCAGAAAAGGATACTTTAAAACCTAAGGGTGAATTGCACCCACCCAGGTAAATTGCTTGGATCTTCCCCGCAAACTTCTGTCATTGAAAAAGAGTGTTTAATTTCATGGGAAGGAGCTGGAATTGTAGATTCACAGGAAGCACGGAGTTGACAATGCACATCTGATGCTGAAAACATGGTCATCCGGGTTTCCATGGAAAAAAGCAACATCAGGATAAATTTTAAGTTCCTGATGCAGCCTAGCGTGTCCTAAGATGTGAGATCAGGACTCAGGATTGGTCATGACTCATGATAACGGTGAGGAGGACATTTACACATACTAAATCAATTTGGTTCATTAGAGGTCAGCACACTTACAAACTAGATCAAATTTGATTCATTGGAGAGTAGGAAAGGTGTGTTTATGGATAGAAACTTGAGTCAGTTCACTCAAGGGCATTTTTTTTTTTTAAATAGTTTTTAACAAGTCTTCAGATTCTAAAGTTAGGGACATAATGAGATCAGCAAGACCCAAGACGTGTAGTCAGCTTCATTGAATGCCACCATTACCTTACCTTACTATGCAGAAGGTTGATATTGGGTTAGCTAGTTTTTGCTCCTTATTGGTACATGAGTACACACTTAGGTTTAGTTTTAAAAAGAAAACTCCTCACTTAAATTTCAAGAGACAAATATAGGAAAATCTGTAGAGATAAGGTATTTATTTTCAAAAGGGTTTTATTTTAAGGGTATGAAGGGTTGGGTATTGGTGTATCCTATTTAACTTATAATAATTAAAAATTCAAGATCTTCCTCCCTCTCTGTTTCCAGAAGAAAATATTTTGTTCACAAGCTCAACATTAAATGAAAACCAATGTATTCTGTCATTTACTTGGCCCACTGTGAATGAGTGTAATCTATTCCAAATCTAATCAATCCTTGGGAGACTCCCATTCATTAATTCCCCAGTGCCTGCAACATAGACTTTCTGTTTTTTAGAACTGACCAATAATAAACTTGCCACATCCTAAGAAGCCTCATAACATGGAGGTGCCATTGTAACCAATGTCCATACTAAGGTAATAATCTGCATGGATGGACCACATATCAAAAAAATTGCCTGTGTCAAAATAAAGCCGAAACACACTTCATAGGCAATGCAGCGAACATAAGTGTGCACTGTAAAGCTCTCAGCCACTGGCTTTACTGGAATAAGGGGCCCCACTCAAGGCCAACTGCAGGTCCAATTCCATGAAGCCCTCAGCCAAAAGCTTAAGCAATAAGCTGGATATCAGGCCCTCCAATTACACTAAAAATTTGGGACCCAGGTCTTTACAAAATGGTGCAATTGGGCAAATGGCTAACTTTGATACCATCATGTGGTTGTTTATAAGATTCTGTAAAGAAATGAACAAAAGACAAAAGAGTGCCAGGAATCCACCCTATTGCCAACAAGTGTGAGGATGGAAACGAAGTCACTAAAGTGCTAACTGCTACTCAAGGGGGGTGGAAAAGTCTAAATTTGTAAAGGGAAACAGCCAATAAAGTTGAATTGTATCACTGGAGCTACCAAAGCAAGGGCAAGCCATGATTGGGTAGGATCTCCTCACCATTATGCCAAACAACCAAAAAAGCAAACTTCTGCAATCCAAGGAGTTCTTCCAAAGAAACCGACCAAAACCTTTTTTTTCCCTACACAAAGGTTCCCATGGACAATCTCCTCAATCTCAAGTCAACATTGCTCCATAAAATAAGCCCATGGAAAGAAAGTCATGGATAAACCACGCTCTGAGGAGGTTGTTGTTATATTTCGTCAACGCCCAGCACCCATCTATTTATTAATCAACACCTTATCCTCGGTTGGAAGCACATGGGGGCTTTTTAATCAGTTTTTGGACTCACATCATCTGCCCTTCTAATTTACATCACCACCCTTGTTGTCTATCACATTCTTGCCTCATTAGGTACCCACCCTCTTAAGGAGTGTTAACTCAGGCTAAAAATGGCATTTCAATAGACTCCGGGGGAAGTCCTTAACAACAGATGTTTCCCACCCCTGAAGCCAACAACTTGTGTCTACAAAATCATCGTCTCTCTCATCCTAGAGATGAGATAGATGAGACAACCTTGTAATCCTAAAGCACCAGCAGAATTTTTTCAGTGTTTCTGGAGGGCACATTATTAAGTGGAATCTGTCCTCGGCAAAATATATATGGGTGCATTTTTTTTAAACGAAATGTACACCTTGAAATGCCCCACCCACCTCTTTCTCTTCATTTTTTTTTTCCCAGCAAGTATAGTAGTGGGGAAAAATGAAAGTCAAAAAATTAAATAATTTAAATAATTTAAACTTTAAAATGCCAATGCTTTTACACAGGGTAACATCCAAGGAGCAAGAGCGTTCCCAAAATAAGCACTCGCCCAAGGCAGAGCCATGAAGCCACCCAGCTTCCCCAAAATGAGCACTTGCCTAAGGCAGCAGAGCCATGAAGCCACTCCATTTTAGTGTTGTGTAATCTTCTTCTCTCATCCAAGAGACGACCATGTAATCAAAAATGATTCCACACCTAACAATTGGTCGGTGGGCCATGTCCTCATTGTTTGCTTTTGGCACATGGGCAGATGTTAGCCTGCCACTTGGGACATATAATGGGCATATGAAATAATTTCATCATGCCCTAACTTTAAATAGGGAAAACACAAAAAAAAAAAAAAAAAAAAAAAATTCCACAACAATTACTATCATTTTACTTTGAAAATATTTTATTTTCGTTTTTGGAAGGATAGG
>Ga0116227_10001303_pt1 | contig 55054 bp, 33 predicted proteins | sample S1TSphgellanicum_FD_89693 | JGI IMG/M metagenome (GOLD analysis project Ga0116227, IMG submission 89693) | Host-associated microbial communities from peat moss isolated from Minnesota, USA - S1T2_Fb - Sphagnum magellanicum MG | ecosystem: Host-associated > Plants > Peat moss > Unclassified... | reverse complement strand
GAATAAAATGAAGGTATTGCATGGAACTTGGTCTTGTTCATTGAAACAAATTAATAATAACACAATTAAAGTAATTGTCACCCCCTTGTGTAAGGGTATTGCATATAAACATTGGTTGTAAACATGATTTTTTAGGTGTTCAGAAGGTATTGCAAAGTCTTTTGAAAATCTAAAGTATGTGAAACCCCACGATGAGGGTATTGCATGTTCTTCTTCGGGAATGTTTTCCATGATGGCGGGGGTATTGCAAAGCCAACACATTTAATGGATATTGTACACATAGGGGGCTTAGATTAAACAATAAGGCCTAGATAAAACAATTTAATTTGATTGTTTTAATTATGTACTTAAGCAATGTGGATTATATTTAGCAATATTATGTTTCTACAATTATTTATTTTATTTAGCACCACGGGTTTAGAATTTTGGATTATGGAAACACCAAACATTTATGATTTTTTGCACCTTTTAAGCCTTACTAGAATTAGACCTAATATGGATTTTGGGGGGAATTTGGCATTTGCACATATATGTGTCATAATACATTTTTCTTTTTCTTTTTCTTTCAAAGAGAATGAACAAAGGCTCACAAGCAAAGACTAAACTAAGAGGTAAAAGGCACACCTTGGCTTACATTCATTTGTTTGTTTCATTTAGTTTTTTCAAATTAAAATTAAATTAGTGGTTTTAATGAGGTTTCATTTAATTTGGCTTCAATAATGACTATGTGTATTTTTTTTTAGGGTCATGTGTAATTGTTTGTTTAAAATTATCATAGTTCATAACATCCACCATTGGAACTATTTAGGGTTTAGTGTTTATTTCTTTAATGACATCCATGTTTATCTATCCATGGATGAGTTTTCATATAAGGCCAAAACCTCATTGAGCATCAGTGCCATCGCCCTTGAACATCAACAGTACAATATTCTCTCTTAATAAACTCCTTTCATCTTTTTTTTGTTTTTGCTTTTACTTAGGGTATTTTGTTCCCCCTTGTATATGGATGGTCATGGAGGTATCAATTGCATGTGTGTATTACACATCTAAATTGAAAGCCCTACTTATATTCAATTGATTGTCTCTAAGAGGATAGGGATTTGTTTTTTTTGCATAAGTCTAAATAGCCATAAAATAGTCACATGGTTTTCTTTTCCATTTGTAAACTATTGTTTGTTTATGGGTTGTGGTAAAATTCACTTGTAAGTCGATTAGGGATATTACAATTTGCAAACTTGTGAGAGTCTTCCATTGGTTTTCACAAGTTGAGGACTCTTATTACAAGGTTATTTTTTTAGTAATTCAAAGCATGGGGTGAACTCCATTGTCCCAATCCATTAGGATCCAAAACTTGGCAAAATCACCTTTCTTGAATGTGGTGGACTTGGTGTGGAAAGATGGGTTTAGGCCTGGAGGCCAAAACAAAGTGGCAATTGAAACTACATTCATTTCCCATGCTCGTGTCTCTGATTTTTTGCAAGGTGAACAAGGGGATATGCAAACTACAATCGAGTGCAACATCTCCAAGAATTTGTTCCCTCGAGAAAATGTAAAAAAACCAACAATAAATAATCACCTTGGACATACTTGGTATGGTTTCAAAACCTATAAACCCTTTCCAATGGTCACTTTTGCAAGTTCTAAGGTTAGTCATTATTGTGTCTTTTGATTTGATTAAGTGGAAATTATGTTTTGTAAGTATGAATGTGGTTATGGTATGGAGGACCGTCACAAAGACCCCAACCACATGAAATCAATTAAACGCGTTGTTTGGCCCAATTTTCCCATCAAAAGACTTTACACATGGCCAGATGTGGTGGAAATCACTTTTTACCATTGGACCCACACTCAAACCAATGGAAATCTTGCTCACAATGCATGTGACTTGGGGTCCACATCACATTGACGATGTTTGATTTTCATCGCACATGGGTGCCAGTCGTTTGGGTTATCACAAGTTGGCAAACATGTGAAGATTTAGTGGGGTGGTTGAGTGCCATGTGGGCAAAGATTTTTTCGCATATGCCACATTGGAAACCATTACATTTCATTGTGGATGATGCCCCATAGGAACTTCGAGCATTGCGGTAGGTTGTACATTGATTTTTTATTTTTTGTTGCATTGTCTTGTGTTTTGGTATTATGTTAACATGGGGATTTCATAACATATTTATTGTTCATGGTAAACACATTAATGTTAACTGTACCATGGCAGGATTGTGTGGGGTTCATTTTTTTGTGCATGGTTTGTGTTAAAAGCATGGCACCTGTGTTTTATGGAGAAAATTAAGGATTCATAGATCATATAATATTTGATTGCCTCCACATGGTGATCACGTCCATCAACCCAAATGAAACCATTGATGATTTCAAGGCACGTGGGAAGGAAATGGTGGTGAAAAGTTTTGATAACTTATAACTTGGTGTTGCTTGGACAAGGTATTTTTGGGATTATTATTGCCAACTTGATAAGCAAAGGGTTTCCTTTCCAAGTATGGCATGTTTTAAAACCTTTTTGTTATGGATGCATTACAAGTTGCATGTTCACTTTTCACACATATTCGAATTACATCGTGGGTTGAAAGTATGTTGTGCATGTCCATGTAGAACTTTGGATGGTTAGGCTTCATTGGGTGCCACACTCGAATCAAAACACACAAGCTAGCATAAAGTCTTATCACAGGCCTCTAAAACATTGGTTTTCTCTTGAAACCAAGGGTTTGAAAGGCCATCGCATTGACTAGTTAATGTGGAGGCTAACCATGATAGTGGCATGACATTATATGCACCAAGTCAAGGTTCATAAAAAACAAGGTCATGGCATGACTTGTGGTGCTAAGTGTTGACAAAATTAGTCAGATTCCACACACCGATGTGATCTCACCTACCTTTGAAGGGGATGATGGTGACAATGTTTGGCAAGTGTGAAGCCAACACCATCATGATGTTATTTACAAGATCCGTGCCCCTTTCACTGAATATGCAAGTTGCACTTGTGAATGGGCATTGTGAGGCAACTTTTGCTAACATCAAGTTGTTATTCTATTGACTTATACCAACCTTACAACAAATAATATCATTGAGTATTGTGGCACGTATTATGGAACTCACTGTGGTGGTTTGAAATGCATGTTTGCTAATTTGACATACTTACAATTGGATGATGGTGTGTCTAATGATGAAGATTATAACCAGATCCGATTGATGAGGTTGGCATTGTTGGTATTGGGGGGCTTACGGTCATGGATGAGGATAGTTGTTTTGACAATGTCGGTGTTCATCCACACCCATGGATCGAACCCTAGCCCACATATATGAAACAATGGCCAAGATCACCATGGAGTGTATCATGGGTGCAAACATTGAATTGTGAGACCATGCAACATCATTTATTTGAGGAGATGCACCAAACATTCACACCTTCATTTAGCTTGAATCAACAAATCCATGCACCCAAGAATGATATTTCACCGAGTGGATGATGGCTTCGAAAATTCCATCAACTGGATGAAAGATTGGCACAAAACAATGATAGAGCACTTAAATACCCATAAAAAGAGGATTAGGGAATAAATAAAGGTTTGTCATTGTACCCATATTTAGACTTAATATATGCGTGATTCAATTTTCATTTATAATTAACCCTTAACACCTTTCACCAAATCAAATTGAATTATGCACAATTTGCATTGGAAAAAAAACTCCAACGCATGCATTAAAATAATATCCAAATGATTAGGTAACTAGTGTGTGTCAATGAATAATTGTTAGTCACAACTAGATGCAATTAATATAAAAATCTAAAACTCCAAGTAATGCACAAAACATGTTTTGGGACCAATTACATATCTTTCTACACCAAATGGGGTATTGCATAAACTTATTAAAACCTACAAGTAAAACCAAATGGGTTGAATCATTTTTGCCTAGTCATTAGAAGGGTATTGTTCATGTCCATAAAGTTTCAATTACTTTGTAATACCCCATTCGGGGTATCCCAAAATGCCATACATATTGATTCAAGTAAACAAGGGTAAAGCAAAGTTAGACACATTGATGGTAAAAGGTTATGGAAGAGCTTGAACAAAGTTATAGAGATTAAAGGTAAGATTTATTGCTAAATGTTAGAATTTAGGTTTTGTGGAAAAATAAAAATAAATAGAAGTTCATTCATAACATTTCTTCAATGATGTACATATTTATGTTTTTTCCTTCTAAAAGATGTAAACTCAATTCAAGAATACAAAAACTTAAAGTTCCTTATTTAATAAGATTTAAATGACCTTTCTCAAAAAAATTAAAGCACATGATCTTCTACTTTTTTTAATTGTTCACATAGGAATTAAAAAATGTTATCTCTTCCATATATTAATCCTATGTATGATTGAAAACTTGTTTTATTGTTTTATGACATATAATGAAAATTTTCTCACCTAAAATAGATTGTGACCAATATTTACACCTAAAATAGGATAAAATTTCATTATATATATAATAAGTAAATGTAATAATTAAGTTAAATGTACATTTAATATAATGTCTTCCCATTGTTATGTATAGTGCAATTTGTTTATAATGTTTTATATATTTTTAAATATTAAAAATATCCAAAAGATAACTTATTAACATTGTGTGTTTAATTAATGCATGTAATTAAATATTTATTTTATTCAAATTGAAATTTAGGGAATAATATATCAAATAATGCCAATATTGATCACTAATTTTGTCACACTTCAATTTGTATTCCCTTTTATATTAAGATATATTTTTAAAAAAATTCATATTGTATTACTTAAAACACATGTAAATTTATTCGAATAAATGAATGGTGCATAATCTATCAATTTTTTAAAAAAATATTTTAATTGAAGTAATGGTATAATTAATTAATTAATTAATTAATATGTGAATATATATATAATTTCTAAAGATATAATATTTGCCTAATTATTTTAACTTGATTAAATTTTTATTAAACATTAAATATAGTTTAAAGATGTTTTCAACATCATAAACGACAATAATTCATTAATGGACCAATGCAAATTGTTTAATATATGTAAATGAAGGTATTGCAAAATTAGCCACATTGATGGTATAAGGTTACTTGAACAAAGTTTATAAGTGTAATTGCAATACCCTCATTATGTTTTGATAATGTCATTAACCATGAAATAAATTGAATTTTTTTTTTCATACTTATTCCATGTTCAATATATCATGCCATGTCCATATTATAACAAGTAAACAACTGTATTACAAAATTGGTCACATTGATGGTATTGAGCAAAATGTTGAAATGTAAATGCAATATGCTCATCTTATTTTAACAAGTCCATTGACCATGAGACATAAGAATAAAGTTTTTAAAATCTCAATTAATTTTTTAAAAATTCAAGCCACATGGTATTTGTGCTCATGTTGCAACAGGTCAAATTCAATTGTTTGTGCTATGCAAAGATGTTGCCATTACATATGCACAAGAAGCCTTGAAATGAGCCAAGTTCAAATTCCTGGGCCACCAAAAGATCATTGTGAATAGAAAATGGTGAAGACCCACCCACCCACATATCCAATCCTCCACTCCATTTTGGGAGCAACCATCATCTTTCCTTAGGTTTTTTGCATCCCTTAGGATTTTAAAATTTTGATCACTTAAATCATTTTAGGCATGCATGCAACACATAGTTTGTCTCAAGCAACTAGTTGATCCATGAATCCCTTTGAAAAGTTTTTTGGGAAAAACTTGTCCTCATCATCAATTATGGAGGGGACTAACCATATGAGGAAAAACCTTGATAATATCTGACAACAAAATTTTGGATGTTGTGATAGGGCTTCATGGTTCACCCTGCTTTCAAATTTTTGGCTTTTGCCCACCCTTTCAATTAGCCCCGGATTCATGACTCCTGCCAATTATTAATTTGCCCCAAATTTTTTATTCTTGCCTTATTCTTGATTCACCCCTTTCAATTCATGCACAATTTTTTGTTTGCACTTTCGGGATCCTCAACTTCCATGCAAACTCCTTCTTGCACCCTTGGGACCCTTGATTCTTAATTTGCCCTTCCTAATTCCCATGCGGACTCTTGGTTCATAAGTGCCTCCTAACTCTCACACGGATTTTTGCTTGCATTCCCATGACCTTTAACTTTCGTGCGAACTTTCATTTGCACTTTTGGGACTCTTGACTACCACATGGACTCCCTTTTGTACTTTCAAGACCCTCGACTCTTATGTGGACTCTCACCCCCACTCTTGAGACCTTTGACTTCAAGCTTGTGTGTGCCTCTTGAGTCTCGCATAGATTCTTGGCTTGTGTGCGCCTTTTGATTCCCGCTTGGACTCCCACTTCCATTCCTAAGACCTTTAACTTCCAGCTCGTGCATGCCTCTTGATTTCACATGGACTCTTGGCTTGTGCATGCCTTTCGACTTCGTTTAGACTTTTAACTTGCGTGTGCCTTTTAATTCCCATGCAAACTCTTGCTCACACTCTCGTGACCTTCAACTCCCACGTGGACTTTCCCTTGCATTGCCAAGACCTTTGATTCCTACCCCGATTCGGTGCTTCATGTTGGTTTAGACAACCCTATGAGGTAACGCAGGTGGTGGTGTACTTAAGAAAGTTAAGCCCTTCTCTACAGTGCAAGTTTTTTCATAATCAGATGTGCTTTTTTCGAAAGTTCAAACTAAGCTCTAGTTTTCAAAAATGTTTTCTTTGTGATTTTTGTGATTTGTTATGTATTCTTCGTGAACATGAAGATTAAACGACCTACTCTTGATTATAGTAAGTGTTTCTGTTTCCTGCTTTAAACAAGGAAATTGGATATTAATATGAACATTTTTCAGAGGTGTGGATGCAGCCATAGACATAGGACGAATTGCCAACTACAACAAAAACTTGTAGCCAATGTTGTCCGATTGAAAAAATGTCAACATTGACCAAGGTAAACAACTTAGCTTGGCATAAGTAATAGGTTAGTTAGTTACCTATTACGTAAAATTATTCATTTCAATACATATAATGTCTTAATATTTATTTTAAATAAAATAAATATTTACTAAACCTTTATATTAAATGTAATTTTAATATATATAAACCCATTGTTATGTATGGTGTAATTTGTTTACGGTGTTTTTTTTATTTTCAAAGATAATTAGAATTTCCCAAAAATAAGTTATTAACATTGTATATTTTATTAATGCATGTAATTGAATATTATTTTTGTGTAAATTATGTTTGTATTTTTTTTTGGGTGAATATTTGGCTTCAATAATGACCCGACTATCTTTTTTTTTTTTTTTTTTTAAATGTTCAACAAAAACCCTGACCTCCTTCAATCAAGTTTAGGGTTTAGGAATAAAAATTTTAATTGAAATTTAAAACATAAGTACCTAATATTATGTACGTATGGTTAGTGTGATTTTTTTATTCTATGTAAAATATATTTTACAATATATGAAATAATGATATACTTAATTTCTTAGTGTGTGATTTTTATTTTACTTTTGCATTCTTAAATATATAATATATTAATAAAAAATTATGTTAGAAATTTTATGTAAACATTAAATATAGTGGAAAGACATTTTCAAATTCATATATGGACCAATGCAAATTTGTTAGTATATGTAGATGAGGGTATTGCAATATTAATTAGCCACATTGATGGTATAAAGTTTACTTCAACAAAATTTTAATGTGTAATTGTAATACCTTCATTTTAATGATAGTTTCATTACCTTTTACCAATAATGTGACTAACTTGACAATACCCTCATTTGTACCATGGTTTAAGATATTGTCATAATATGGTGTAGGTATTATATTATTTTTAGGTTTTGTTAGGGCTTGCAATACCCCTCCAAGTTTCAAGGTGAATACAAATATCCCAAGATGATGCAAGTATTGCATTAAAATTTCTTAACTTTGTTCAAATGGACCTTCAAACATCAAAGTGAAGAACTTTGTAATACCCTCATTTTTTTGAATCAATATGTTTAGCATCATATAGTGAGCATGGAATAAAAATTTTAAAAAACTTTCTTTTGTTTCATCGTTTACGATATTATTACAAAATGATGTGGGTATTGCTTACCTTTTAGGTTTTGTTAAGGCTATGCAATACCCTTCCAAATTCCAAAATATATATTATGGAACCCAAAGGTTTTATGGGATACCCTAAAAAGAGTGCATGTGAATTGAATAGTTCTAGGCATGAGTAGTACCCCTCCAATAGCCCGAACCAAAATAATTAAGCTCATGGTGTTTGTAAATTACCCCAAATAAAATATTAATTTCCTTCTAGGTTTCGATATGGCTATGCAATACCCCTCCAAGTTTCAATAGATATATGATGGAGCCTAATTTTTTTTTGATATACCCAAAGAGAGGTATTGCACATGCATTTAATAATTATGGGCATAAGCAATACCCCTTTGATAACTCAAACTAATATAATTCAATCCATAGTGTTTATAGATTACTCTCATGGGCATATTGCATTCCTATTAAGTTTTTTTTGGGCAATGTAATACCCCTCCAAAAGCCCATGGTGTTTGCAAATTACCCCAAATAGGGTATTGCTTTCCTTCTAAGTTTTGGTACGGCTATGCAATACCCCTCCAAGAATCTTTAGATATGTTATGGAACCAAAAGATTTATAATATACCTTCAAAGGAGTGTTGAGTAATTATGGGCACAAGCAATACCCCTCCAATAGCCTAGACCAAAATAATTCAATCCATGGTGTTTACATAGTACCTTCATGAAGATATTGCTTTCCTTCTAGGTTTGAACTTCTTATTTTTGGAGGTAAGGAAAGGTTTTTTGGTTTTGGGTGCAAGACTAGAATTTTTTTTTGAATAATTTCATCAAACATACATATAAGAATATGTGAGAATTTATTTTTAACTATTTACACAAGATGATGTAAAATTGAGTATGGCATTATTAAAAATTTATTGACCATGAATCATTTCTAAATCATGGTGTTGCATAAGGAAGCCAATCTCTTTATGTTGGATTGTCTTATTTGATGCAGACTTCTAGTCACATTCCATCTGAATGCCTTTGAGTGTTTTTGCATACTCGACTCGAGTTGTTTGAATCACAAATGCAAGGTCCTCATTACACTTTAGCTTAGTTTGCACATTGAAAGGGATGCCCCCACACCCCCATGTAATCATGCCAAAAATTTGATGAATGTGGTTAGATGTTAATTTAATAAACGTGAATTTAGGAACTTTAGGTGTGTATTGAAAATCAATTTGGAGCCTATCCCACTCTAGGTTTGCCTGCTTCATAGCCCTAACAATTTCCTTCTATTCATTATGCCAAAATTGGGTCAAAGGGTTATTCAAGACTTGCACATTCATGGTTGCATGATCTTGATGCTTCAAGTTTTTTTCCTAAGTAGATGGGCATCCAGGCTTGCTTGCCTCCATGGTCACATTATGGTGTGCATGCAAATCTTGTACCAAGTCGTATTTGGCCATGTAGGATGTATTGCACCCATCAACCCTACAAGCAAATTTGGGTCCATCCCTTACCCAATGGACACCCTCTATGGCAATTGGGGGAGGGGCAACGACATCTAAAATTTTAAAAAAAAAACAAAAAACCTAATGTGAAACTTAATATTCTAAATGAAGGTTATCCCCTACATGATGAAGGTATTGCATAGATAGATAGAAGAATATAAAACACAATGAAAATATTGCACAGAAAGATAAAAAAAATAAAAACACAAGATGTGTTGCAACCATAACCTTGGGTTTGCAACCAAGGCAAGGGCTTGCAAAGGTATGGGCCAAAAGTGAACCTAGGAGTCACATTTCATGCTCCCGAGAGTGCAAGAAAGTGTGAGGGAATGAACCCTCACACTTCCAAGTGAGCTTCTTTGGGAGTTGGAGTCCTAATGAACTTTTGAATTTTTAGAGGGCAATTGCAAGAATCAAAACTCATTGGATTAAGAAGTTTTTTATATCATTGGAAATATCTTGGAACGTAGATGTTTAAAATGGGCTCGCATGACCCATTTCGATTCTTAAAACATAAGTTATGGCTAAAAGAAGGATTGGGAGTCAAATTGGAAATTTGACTCCTGACCACTAAACGTGAAGAATCGCCCTGATTTCCTTACATATAAATGTTATGTTACATAATTTTGGAAAGATCTTGACAAGGGCTGAAACTTTGCTTTAGACTTCATCTCGATCAGAGGTCTATAGAAGAAATTATGGACCTTCAAAGTTATGGGAGTCCCAATTTCGAGAATTTCGGGACTCCAACTTGGGAGTCCCGGGACAAAATGACATTTGAATGCTGGCCCCATGGCTAGGCACATAGAATACTCTAAGGGAAAAGGTGGTGGCTTCCTTAAGTCCAAGTTGTGGTGAGTCTTGTTAATCTGTGTTTGCCCGTGGCTCGTCTGTGCACCAAAAGTGCTTCAACTATGCACTAACCAACTTGTCGTTTGGTTTATGCAGGTCCATGTGAGTAATTGACTGGCTTGTCATTCTTGTCCCCATCTTGGAATTCCAACACGCCCCTCTATCCTCAAAGTGCTACGAGCTAGGGAGTGTGCCCTAACTCTTTATCCTTCCGCTATTTTCACATCTAGATTCACAATTGAATATTTTAAGGAGTTTGGGGGTGCGTCAAGATGAAAGTATTGTTAAACTCCAGTGTTGAAATTTGCATAAAATGAAACAAACCTTAAAAATAATAATATCACCGACAAAGCTTAAAGGTATTGTTTATAGACTTAGACCAAAAAAAAATGCCCCACCCACCTTTTCACATGGAGAAGGAAGGTGGGGTAGGTAGAGGTTTAAGGACCACAATTAAGGAAGGTATTGCAATCATGAATTTGACTCAAAAAAACCCACCCATCCTCTCCATTTGAGAGGATGGGTGGGGTAATAATCATAATAAGTGAAATTCAATGGCTATGCCACCTCCATCAATATGTGCACGAGGTTCAACATCCTCATTTGCATTTTTTTGCTTCGGTAATGGAGTAGCAAAAACTACATTTCCTTGGTCCTCTATCATCAAAATAATTCTCTCCAAATATATCTCAATTTGATTGGCACCTCCTTTAGATGTTTCCCTAACATCTTCACCCACTTTCGCTTGTTCCTCTTCAATAATCTCACTTGGAACCAATGGAATCACATCCTCAACATTTGTTTACTGTCCCATCACCCCAATCTCCTAAGTCTTTCATTTGTGACACCTCCCATGCCATCTACAACTTCTATTAAAACTTGATAATTTGCTCCAACATTTTTTGTTTTTTTTCAAATTTGCATCTAACAAAAACACAAACAACATAATATTATTTTAGTTTTTGGTTCATTTTTCATTCTCTCATTTATAGCAAAAGACAAAAAAAGGACTACCATTAGTTGTAACAAAAAACAAGAAAAATACAACCACCAATTGTGTAGCAAATGTCAAATAAAGGACCATTAAAAGTGTAGCCACTCTCTGCAAGCAACAATTAAAAAAAATAGATGATGATGAGTGTTGTTGTGTTCATTATTATCACTCATGGTCATCACCCTGGAAGTAACAAGTCATAAAAAAAACTAACAAAGACGATGAATGTGCATGTTTTCTTACATAAGAAATAACTAACACTACAATGAGTAACCTAAGGTGAAATAGCCAAAAGTAATCTAGGGTGAAATAATTAAAAAATCAAAAAATAACTAAGAATAGCCATAAATAACTATAAATAATGTAGGGTGAAATAACTTAGAACAATGAAAAGTAGCCATAAAATAGTTGAAAGTAACTTAACATAAGTAGCATTATCATATTAGCAAAAATCTTATTCATTTATTAAATATTTTTCTTTTTCAAAAGAATGGTCATTGAAATGTTATTAAATAGTGATATTCAAAAAACAAATTGTTCAAACGATTTTACACTTTCAAAAGAAAATAAATCTAATTATGTACATTATTGAAAAAAAATTTAAATTAAACTTTGATCATTTCATTTGGACAAAATTTTAATAAAATATGAATTTTCAAATTTTATGTTTTTGTAATGTTTAAAATGAAATATTTGATAAATAGAATGCAATGTAACACATTATCACAATAAGTGTAGTGGCTTGATGGTAAAAATGTTCGCCTCCATCCTAGAAATCAAAGGATCAAACTTCACAAATGGTGTGTTTGTGGTCAATAGTGTTAAGTTGATTAAATATTATTATCTTACTTAGAATAGGTGTTTACCTAAGTTAATTACATGGCCTATGTATTTCAGCTAGGTTTTTAACCTGGCATAGGTAGTAAAACATGTCAATAATTCATAGGTTGAAAAATCATGAAAGTATCAATAATATTAAATATTACATTAAATATTAAATAATTTAAATTTAATTTATTTCCATGCTATCTAATTAATTAACTAGCAAGTGAAATGGTTTGGTAAATTTGTATTTCATTTGAAAGTAACCTTATTTCACTAGGTATTAATGGACCAATTCACTGTTCATAACAACTGGTTCGTGTTCACTAGGGGTTGCCTAGTTTCACCATGGTAAAAATGTCCAAATTCATTCAAAATCTAATGAAAGCCAAAATGAATTAAGACGCATTTTGGTGTAGTGCATGTAAGATTCCACCTAGGATTTTATGTTAGTTAACATTCTTGGTCTCAATTTAACAAAAACAAATTTGCAATTTTATAAATAATATCCCTATTACCTTGGCCAATTTGACATTAATTATATAATTTTTAGAAACGTTGAAATTTTATTTCTTCCAAATAACACAATATTGTGAAGAAAAATATTGAATCTTTAAAGATATTCCATTTGTTGAAATAAATATTTAGAAATTAATTAATTATTCGACAAACATGTGTTGAAATGGCCAAGGTCTTACGATATCCTAGTAATCAAATTATGACCTGAACTTGTAATTGGACAGACAACTCCAAGAGCTAGGAACTAAAGATTGAATATTAAATACACACTTCCATCAGAATTGAATCTATATGTTGACAAACTATTTAGTCCACAAATCAAACTAGTAATGTTCACACCATGTGAATTATCTAATAACATTGTTATGCATTCATAGACCTAACATTCTTGTATGATTACTACATTAATTTAATCCTATTATCCACCTTGTTTTAATATCTTATTTGGCCCAAAATCCTTATCTTCAAATTTTTTGAGAAGTTATAATTAATGCTTGAATTAACAACAAGGAACCTTTCAATTATGCAAAATTCCACACAAATGCAGAAAAGAAAAAATATTTATGTTGCATATTCCTTAGTTTTTGGGAAAAGTTTCACCAAATTTCAAGAAAAGAATTTGAAAAAAGTTCACCACATTTCAATTTAGCTTGTGGTTTAGTAGCAATTTTTGGCATTAAAAAAAAACAAGACACAAGTTCTAAGAACTTATCAACATTTATTAGTAATTCTCTTTCATGGTGCTTGCAATTGGTTCAATGTTAAAAAAAAAATAACAAACATTTTGTTAATTGCCTTTGAAACTATTTTCTCACCTCAAAACCTTGGAGCAAAAATGACCAATATTGGAGTTTGACAACATGTCTTTCACATAAAATCGAAGTCAAGTACATTTTGATAAATATATGGATAATATTTGTCATGGTTATTTTTTAATCACAACTAGAATTGGATGATTATTTGGGTTTTCATGGTCATCAACACTAATTTATATTTTTCACACGTTCACCTCATGAATATAGTCTTTTAAGCTTTTGTGTTACATTGGCAATATTTGTATGCTTTCATATGTTCATTCCATTACACCAAAACATGATTTTCATGACTATGTTCATTCGACTACATAGCCTCAAATAACACCCATTGTTTGTGTCATTTTGGCATAAGTGACTATAACAATGGCACAAACAATGTGTACACATTGACTATAGTAGTCATATGGATTGACTTGAACTTGTCAAATACCAAAATTGGCTTGTAATGAAGAATATTATATAGTAAAAATGAAAATACAAAATGAAAATGTTAATTTCATTAAAATGTTGCTAATTTCCAAATGCAATGGAAAGTTGAGGGTTGTGAATTCAGGTTTATTTTTTATTTTGAAAATCTTTTGATTTTTCCATGATGAAAACACTTGCTAGACTTTTTCATGTAAAATTTTGCCAATTTTGTTTTTTGTGACAATCCTTCAATTTTTTTCACACAATTCAATTGGTCATAGAAAATTTCATGTAAATCTTTGGAAAATTAGGTTTAAAAAAAATCTTCTAGTTTTTTTTAATGTTACAACTACCCACCATTTTTTATCTTGAATTGAAAATATCTTCTTCTACTTCATGTAGAAGTTAAATTGTTTTTGCAAAGAATATTTTCTTTTTTTTTCAATTATTTTGTGCATTCTTATATGAAAATTTCAATTGATAAAATACCCATACTACATATGTTCAACTACCACCAAAATTGAAATATTAACTATTATTGTTATTAATTTGAACTAAGTGGTGAACATGTCCATACCTACCACTATTGGGTTTTGATTTTTGAGATGTTTTTCATACCATGACTGATTATTTGTATTTTCTTTTGAAAATTTGTTATTCTTGCACTTGTTAGTTTCTACAAAAAAATATACCTTCCCAAAATTGGTCAAAACCAAGATGGGCCACATAAGGTTCTAACCTTGACTCCCCAAGCCACACAACACATATATCATTACTTGGTTAAAAAACTCAATATATTTTAAGTCATCTCATATAACATGGATATAACTAATTGAACATGCCATGAAAACATAAAGAAAATGATAAGGCAAGAAGGATCAATGGCTAAGTGATACATATTTATTGGGTAATTTTTTTTGGTTTGTTTTATAATATTATTTTTTTCAACATTTTATAGGATATATAGGAATATGAAAAAGGAATGTGTCGTGAAGTTTGCAAGGTACATCATGAAAACAATGTTTTAAACTAGCCATATAAGACTTTGTAAAAAAAATGGAACATTAAATTTTGTGGAGCGTGTGAATAAAAGTTTTATTTTCCTTGGCTACATTATAACAATAATTTGTATGATTTCATATGTGCCCTCTAAGTATTATATGATGTCAATATAGCCCATCCCAAGATTTGTTTAAGCTTATGGTGTTTAATCATTTTAATGTTAACCTTTTTTGAAGTTCATTTTGAATCCCATGGACACCTATGAAATGTTGTACTTAACATTGTACACAACTATGTCTTTAAAAACACATTGCTTTTGAATCACAAATCTAATCACTTGTTTTAACATTATACAAGATACCATAATCAAAACATTTCAAAACAATGTTTTGTCCTATTTGTGCAATTTGTGGCACAAAAAATGCTTATGCAATTCTATGAAGTTCAAGCTATCAATTCACAACTTTCAAGTTGGCTATTGAATTATGCTCCAATATTAAGCATTTATGAAATGGATAATTCATTTGTGCTAAATTTGTACGGAACTTTTGTTCAAACATATATGTATTGTTTATGTTGCATTCATATGACAATTCATGGTGAACTTGGTGGGTTCATTTTTGTGGATACAAGACTTGAAAGCTTGAAGAGCAACTTTATAAGCATGTTTTACAATTCATGATCGAAGTCGAGGCATAATAATAACAACTTTTTTGTGGGAGAAGTTTAGTCATTAAGTACGAGATTTTGAACAAAGATGAAGATTTGAGTCCACAAAGAATTCATGCAACAAAAAGAAAAGCAATTTGCTCATGGATGCTTAAACACTAATAATTAATTTTGCATGGTAGGCACAAATGAAAATAGGTCCAAGAAAAAGTTGCAAATTGAGCCAAAGGTTGTAAATGAGCAAGAATTAAAGGAAAAGAGAATGGAGATCTAGTAGGATGCACCTACCTTGGATGTTTTGCAAATAGGAGCAATTATACCTAGGATTTCATATGAGGAAAGGAGTAGGATCAAGAAGTGCATCTTAAAGTATTATTACTAGGATCAACACATGTATTACAAAGGTTTGCCAGTGCCAAAAAGAGAATAGAGAAGGATGTTGGTAAAGAAATGATGTGCATGGAAATTGGTCAATTTGGTAAGAAAAGAACATTATGAGAGGTTAAATCATATTGTTTCTTATGGCATTATTGGATTTCGTAGTGAATGAAGTAATTTACGAGTGTGTAGAGTGCCAATTGGTTAAAAACAAGTGTGTAATGTGCTTTGGCATGGAGGAGTTGCAAAGCATCCCAATTTGTGATTTATTGTTTTTATCACATTGTTTTGGGCATGATGGGCCATTGTTTAAAACTCCAAGAGGTAATAATTTCATCTTATTTTGGTAGTAGATCACCATTATAATTAGTGGGCAAAAGGGCAAGTTGTTGGCACTAACAAATACCAAGTTCTTGGATAATGGAGTTATTTGTAAGTTTGGATTGACAAAATTTGTCCATGATAATGGCATTGAATGGGTTGGAGAATTTATATAGTTATGCCAAACACATGGTATTAAGCATCAACATACTTTTCCAACATATCCATAATGCAATGGGATGATGGAAAGGTTGGTGAAGATCATGAAACATGGCCTAATGCTTATGGTCACTTTTGTAGACAATTATGTGAATGATTAGGATTTGTAATTACAACTTGTGATGTTTGGGAATGCGATGTGCAAGATGCACTAAGTACTTTCATTTAATGATTCTTACAAAAAGTTGATGATCAAATAAGGTTGTTATATGGTGTGGTATTAGACAATGTCATTAAGGAGCAAATTGTAGCCTAGATGGTCACAAAGATGAAGATGATGGTTGAACTACATCATTTATTATCCAAAAATGTGGTAGATGTTTAGGTTACAACAAAAAAAATTTATAATGTATCACACAAAGGCAAATAGCTTTAGATGTGGCAACAATGGTTGTTCAATCAAAATGAAATGACCAATTAAGAAAACAAAGATTTGAATCAATTTAGGAAGGTCCTAAAAAACTTCCTAGGTCACAATTTGGCAATAGTCGTCGTGAATTATTTTTTTAAAAGTTGGTATTACTTAGACATATATGTCATTTAATGTTCAACTACACATATCTTTCGCATGACATTTTTGTTTAAATAGTACAAATAAATTTATAACATATGTGGTTAGATTTGTATTGATCCTTGATCAAATTTGGTAACTTATTGCCAAATAATTAATTGAAAATTATATTTTAACTTAAGCAATGGATTTTTTAATTTTTGAAAATTTCAACATGTATTGGTTATATCTAATAATACACATATCCAAATTATGTTTAAAGGATAGTCTAATGTGTCTAAATTTTGTCACTATTAAGATTTCAAACTTAGAGGACAATGTTTCAAATTTCATAGTGTGCAACTGGCATATATTTTATTTTATTTTAATTATTAAAATATTCAGCACAAATAATTGATAATTCTTTTAAAAGTCATCAAAATAATTTTTAAAAATTTTATGCCGAAATCATTCATGTACTACATTAGTACGAATAAATGTATAACATCCATGTTTATAATATTTAAGCAAATATCACATGACTACTATTACCAAAATATGGCATGGGGTGTTTGTGATGGTTTGTATAAATTTGTGGGTTACGATGGAAGAGGCAAGTTGGATGCATATGAAGGTTCCAAGGTAAGCACTTTGCAAGATACAAATAAAAAACTTTGGGAAAGATCTTGTCATGATTTATAGGTCTACAAGCATACAACACATGAATTGTGGTTTGCAAGGGCACACACTTCTTTTGCAATGGAGGTGTTACATGTGTAAGAACATCTCCACCCCACATTGGCAAACATCCCTTTTCACTAAATCTTGCAACAAGATAATGCAACTTTTGTTGTTATCTAATATTAATAGTGTAAAATGCAAGGGTCACATTTCACCCTTTCTAAAAGCATTTTTATTGCATATTTGGATAGTGACCATTAGTGTTCCAAATGTACAAACATAAATGGTCTTTGAGTGTTTGAAGGGGTGGTTATGATGTTTGTGGTTGGGGATAATGATTACTAAATACTAATTTACTTTAATATAAATGAATGATCATTTATTATTTTGGGGTGGAGATGGTCTAACAAAAAAATAGTATACCTAATTAGTTCATGTGTTATGTTATACATGCTAATTATTTTTAACTTAATTTTCTTCTTATTTTTTTTATGAGTCCCTAGAGTCTATAAACTTTTCTCTATGGTTGTGTTCTTAGGAGGAGGCCAATCTTATAATTGGAATATTTTGGAAGGATTAGAGATGAAAAACTGGTAAATTTTTCTTAAATTTGTGTGTGTGTGATGGACATAACTTTTGAAGCATTTTAGTAATTAAAAAATATATAGTGAAAGAGATGGAGTGTTTGTGAGAAACTATTTGGTGAAATCTGGATTTGAGCTTTCAAGTGAATTTTCCATTATGCAATTCAAGGGTCCAAAAAAAATAAATTTGGATTTAATGAAGTTGAGGCTTTGACAATACAATTGAAATAGTGATCTTGTATAAGCCTTGAAGTGCAATGAGTCTTGAGGCAAGACTATCCAATGGGCATGACCATGTGTTGATTTTGTGGTGTTAAACAATATACCCATGTTGGTTTGTTGAATGCTATGATCATTGTCCCTTTCCTATTAACATTGTTTGTCTATCACATTTTCTTTTTATAATCTAGTAATCAAAAATCAAACATGGAAGTTGGTTAACTTAGTACTAGGAAGGCATCCAATCTAATGCAAATGTGTTTACAAGTTGAAATTCAAGTTGCACGATTTAATGGATAGAAACACAAGGTCATGTTTGAATGGAAAAAGGGGTTTAAAGATTTGAGGAGTTCCATTTTGGAGACACTTTCTTGTAGCAAAATATGATTCCATTTGAAAGTTGTGTTGGTGTTGGTTGTTAGTGTTGAGGATTTTCATATGATATTGTGTAGTTTGATGTTAAAACTTTTATAATTGAAATTTTAATAAAATAGACTTGTATGATGTAACTTCTTGGTTTTGGTAACAAAGATGGAAAATATAAGTCTTTACAAATTATTATAGGGATTTTATGGATTAGGCATTTAAGTCATGATTTTGTTTTTGCAAATGGGTCCAAACTAGTTAATAGGAACCACTTGTTCATAGGACTTAGTCTTTAAATAAGAATCTTAAAAAAATTAATATTTTACACAATATTATGCTTAAAATCACGATTTGCAAATCAATTTTTAAATTATTTATTTATTTATTTTAATTTTTTTTATGGTGCAAAAAGATGTTACATTGTAAATTATGTAACATAAATTAGTGTATGTCTAACTTGTTTTTCACAAAAATTTCACTTTCAAAAGATTTGAAGTTTTTCTTTTATAAGGAACTATATATATATGTTTTTTTAGGACACTCCATATATTGATATCAAATGTTTCAAATTGGTTCCATAATACATCAAGAATAATGTTGTACAAGTTCATTAAAAAATTTCAACATCAACTTCAATAACCATTTATCACAATGGAAATTAAACAATGGTTAAGTTCCCAAGTGACTCTTTATACCTATGTTGGACCTTGATATCTTAATGAAGTGCCATTTTATGTCTAGTGAAGTTGATTCATGTGTGTATTACAATATAACCAAAGCAATTATGGTCATTTTTTGGATGATGGGTTCATGTGGCAAATACAAAAACCATATTTTAAAACATGGTTGAATAGATGAAACTAACATGGCTTTTGAGGTCACTAGATGTGTAACAAAAAAATTATGTTAGATTAAACAATGTTCACCAAAGGGAACAATGTTCGCTTTACATTGACCAAGTTCAACATGTTAATTGAGTATAGGTATCAATATGTGATTTAGTTGCCATTGTTATTGATTCAATGTATATCTTAGTTTGGAAGGTGAACATAATGAATATGAAGAAAGTGTTACATTCCATAGAATAAAGGAGTGGGAAGCTTGATGTTTGTTGTGATACCAATAAGACCTAGTATATTATATGGTGTGAACAATGTTGCTAAATTTTCAAGTTGCTCATGAGTTGCGCATTTTAGAATAATGAAAGGTATTTTGAAATGCTTGCAAAAGGCAAACATGCTATGTGCTATATGCAAATGAAAAGAGGAAAACAATTGCTCACAACATATTGTCAAATTGATTATGTAAGAAAGTTGGATGGTAAAAGTCAAAGAAAGGTTCCATCAAATCTTTAAGTGGTGAACCAATTATCATATTATGTTGTGCAAAAGAGAGAAAACATGTGTGGCAACATCCAAAATTGATGTAAATTGTGTGACAACAAATTTGAGTTTAAAAAAAAATTGTTTCAACAACAAGGTTCATGGCAAATATGGTATTGTACATATAATCTAACAAGGATGCAAAGATAACCAAGGATACATTAGGTTGGTTTGACACAATTTTTAATTTCACAAAAGAATTAAACACGTTGACTTGAAAAATATTATGTGATTAAGGGTAAGTGCATGGTAAGGTGGACCAAAAAATGACAAGAATTTAAAAGTTTGAAAGTCCTTTATATTTTTTTGGAACCCTAAAATGTTTTTTGTAATTTAATAACAATAATGCATTGATTGGAAATGATTTTTTTTCATTAAAATTTTCATTCTTGTAAAGCTCATTGATTAAAACTTACTTGCAAAACTTCAAAATAAATCATGTTTTTTTCAAGATGAAATGGACTTTTGAAAAAATGTGCTTGTTTTTCAACAAATAAAAGTCCATAGATCATAAGCTTCATTAGATATGAGTCAAAACCTTCAATCTTGATTTCATTGTTACAATTAAAAAACTAAAACCAAGTCCTTGAATTTTTTTGAGATCCATCATAGAACCAAATCAAAGTCCATTCATTTAATGTTGCTAGTGTTACATACCCTCATTTTCAATTTCAAAAGTCCATAGCTCTTATAAAATTATGTATATTTCATGTTAATCAACTGCATTATGTACATTTTGAAACTTATACATTCAAAATGGACAATTCCAATATGTACAAAAGAATGTGATCATAAGAATCACATTTAGGTAGTATAAAAGTGAATTGTGTTATTCCAAAATTGGTCCACCCTACCATGCATTGACCCTTAAAAATCATTAGTAAAAAGGAAATATTAGCATCATTTACATTGGCATAATCAAGTAGACAATAGACATTCTTACCAAAGATTTCACATGTTTTTAAAACTTTGTGCATGATGTTGGGACATAGTTCTAAAAATGCCTCGAGTGGGAGATGAATATATATGTTTCACTTTGAAAAGTGATAATAAGAGGCTCATCAGTGAGAGTCTACAAATCAACTTTACAAATTTTCTTACCATGTAAATCACTCTTCAACTTCAAGAAATAATTTAGTTAATAAATGTGTACATGTGTCTTCATGCAATGTTGGCACTCCAACAAGTATGCTTAGGGCAATCTAGTTATTCAATAGTAAATACACGTGTTTTTTTTTGTAAAAGGTGGTTGTTACCTATGTTTGATGATACAAGTTGCTACATGCAAGTTCTAACATTTCTCATTCTTGTTAACTCCATTAGAGAGCAAGGGTATGAATGTATTTGCCATTTGATGGTTTCATGTATGTTTATAACACAATGTATTGTTGCAAGTAAAGAACATTTAAAGTGTTGTGTAACATTTAATATAATTTAACATCATGCAATTGTATATCTATTCTTTTATTATCAACAAACCCATCAACAAACTTGTTTTCATGTGTTTGTATACTCTACTAAATGAAGAATTTCTAAAGGCATGCAAATCATACCTCATCATTTGCATGGCAAAATTTAGATTACAAACATTTTTTGACCTTGTCAATGATGATAATTGATGTATTAAAAAAGCCAATGCCAAATGTAGCAATCTTACATGTTGGCCAATTAAGATTCACATTGAACCTTTTGTGTTTGGCTTGAATTTGCATTTTGTTGCAGTTGGCAAGTGTGCATTCAAAAGCAAACCATCAAAACAACAACCTTCCAAGCAAAACATTGTATTAGTCGGTGTCTTCTTGGAATGGTCAAAAAGTGACATTGTCAAACCAAAAGATCTTTAAAAACTTCCAAAAATGTTCTACAATATTTAAGCTAATCATTCATGAGTCAATTGCAAAATATGTCCAGAAGGATGGCTAAATACAAAGGTTGCAAGATAGGTACATTAAAATTGCATCTCGATAACAACAATTCAACAATAACATGACAATGAATGCAATCATAAATAACCTTGTGAGAGTTGCACACAAAATGCTAGATCATCACCTTCATCATGAATAACAATGTCAAACTTTCGTAAGTACCCAATGACTTCATCAAACTCATTATGGTGGGTGTAGACAAGGCTTTTGATAATCAATAAAATTTTGGTAAACCATTAAACAAAATGCACATCCTAAGATTCTATCACATTTCTGAGACCAATGAGAAGATTTAGTCATGATTTTGGCTAGCACTCAAGAAACATTGGTCGGAAGACACAAAGGCACTCATGATTATGTGGTCTTGGAAACATTATCTTGTGATACCCAATTTGTGGAGAATGGTGCATTTTTAAGAACATGAATTAACAAGGAAGAGCACATGTGTTTGAACTTTCTCTTTAGCTAGTTGCATGAAATGATGTTAGTTCCTTTTGGAGTAAAACTAGATAATGTACCTATTGGTGGTGCCTTTGATCTTTCGTTTATTTCAGTTATCATTGGCAAAAGATTGCATGCGCCTGCATATCCCGATTTCTTTACTTATGTTTGCCAATCAAATCCCATTCTCATGATGATCTTCCACCTCATTTGATCATGTTAATGAATACATATTAATACAATACATATCTACGAAAATTGTAGAGATATTTCCAAAACATATTATAGGGATTCAAGAAAATACAAGAAAAACTTTATTAAAGAAATTGATAAAATCCCTTTGCTATATCTTATTATAGGTTGTTTCGACTCGAAAGAGTTTAATTCCATATTGATGTAATTGTTTAATACCCATTTATGATGGAATCTATTTTTTGGATAAGTAGATTTCAAACAAAACATTCGTTTCAAATCTTTTGTTTTTTTTTTCTTTGTGATTTGAAGGTAACATGACAATGAGTGAAATCACAAGTTGTAAGCTTATAAGAGTTGTTCACAAAAATGTTAAAACCATCATCACCTTCATTACAAATAACAGTGACAAGCTACCATACATACCCATAGACTTCATTAGCTCCTAATGGTGGGTGCACATAAATGTACAATAATGAGCCCCAAAATCTGAACAAACAATTGTTGTTAGGGCAAGGTTATTTGGCGAATACTTGGAATAGCTAAGGATCTAGACAAAATTAGTTAATTAGTGTAATTTTAAGCTAACTAGACATTTTAGGTAAAGTAACCTAGTTTTTGGACAAATTCCAAGCAAAATCAACAATTAGTAGGATTTTAGCCTAATTGGACATTCTAAACATGAAATGCAAACAACACAATCTTGGACAATTAAAGGATTTGAACCTTGGCATTTTGACATTTGTAAAGTTATGATAAGTATATAAGAGATAGGTTTGGGGCATAAGCTGAATGTACAAAGGTAGATAATCATTAATAATTAAGGTTCGAAGCAGGGACTTCACCACTTTTGGGATGAATTGAACCTTAAACCCTTTTTCAACTTTAAATGGGTTTGTATGTAAAAGGGATGTTGTTTCTAGGTGTCTCCTTGTTGAGTGAAAAATGACGAAAAGAAAGAAAAGCAAGGATCATGAAAGAGTGAAGGACAAAACCTTGGAACAACCTATTGCTATCAAGGAGAGGAAAGGAGGCATGATGGTGATGAGCAAGAGGGGACAATAAAGACAAGTAAAGAGGAAAGGGGGATATATGAAGAAACCCCTATAGAGAAAGGGGATCATTCATTTTTTTTTGTACTAAGATGATATGTAAATAAAACGTTGGGGAAGGAGGTTGTGGGAATGCTATGCACAATAGGAGGGAGTCATTGTAGGTTTGTTTTAAGCTTGATCATGTTGTAACTTAGTTTTAGTTACCCTTGATGGGAGCCAAAAAAGGAGAAGAAAAGTAGATAGTAAAAACTACATATTAAAAGTAGATAGGAGAATGAGGTTGTAAGGCAGACAAGGTGTGGAATTGGTAGTGATAGATAAGGGGTCCAAAACTTGAACTCACAAGCATTGTTGAAAATTCCATATAATAGACCTTGGTAGAATTGCTAAAGGGAAGAGAGAACAAACCTGCTAGGACTTAAGCAAATATGTATACCTCAAGACTTAGGTAAAATATTTTGCTTAACAATTGTACAAAATCTCGCATCCTGAGTTTTTGTTGTATTTTTGTAAGCAATGGGAAGACTTGAGGAGTCATGATGTGGGCTAGCACTCAAAAAGACCATAGCTAATAAAAGACAAGGTCCATAGTAGGGTACATGGGGCAAAGAGCACTCAAGAGGAGAACATTTGGAACGAATCAGGATACTAGTGTTGATAGGCATAAACAAATTAGGAATTCTACAAGAGAGAGCTGGTAATATCCCTGTAACATTCTATTTGTGGTGATGGGCACAACCTCCTATATGTCCATGGTTTCTGTTTTCTCCATTAAAGCGAAAAAGATCATTTTTCTGCAATGTCATCTATTTGTTGATGGATGAATCTAAGCAAAAGCATGGAAAAGAAATCAATCAATCATCATATGACATATGAGGTGCAGCTTCACACCCACCATCAAAAGGGTCAGTGACACCACAGCAATGCCAATACTGCACTATCTCACCACCACCAACAGTTGTCAATGTACCCCCTGTGTACACGCTTTCAAACTTTCTCTTTGTTTCCCCTGGCACACAAACAAAACACAACATTGCCACTTCACTCAACCAACCACAGTGAGATGTTGATGCTTCTTCAACCCACCTGTTCAATACAAGGTTTTCCACATTGAGAGCAACATCTCTCTGGTGGTGCAAATCTAAGAACATCTAAGAAAAACTACATTGGAGAAACAAAGGTACCAAAGGCAAATGGATATCCAAGCCTGGGTTCATACTGTTGGATTACAGCAGATGTAGTTTGTGCAACGAGGGCAGCAGCACCTTGCTGACAAGAAAAAGAACACAAGGAAACAGATTGTCCACAAGAGCAGATCCAGGAGCCACTTCAACAACAGCAATTGTGTCTTCTTACACAAGTGTATTTTCAGGGAGTTTCAAGATGAACAACATGGAAATGGCAAGCGGCAAACATTTGATCACTCTTGAACACAGGTGGCTAGAATGTTTTTGGTTCATCACTCTTGAGCTTCTTCTACAGATATAGGTTCTGATGGAAGAAGCTCATGATGATGACAGAGATGGATTGACATTCTTCATGCATTGAATGACATCTTGGTGACTACAGGAGATAAGCAGAAAAACAGAAAAAAAGAAAGAATCCATGGAAGAACCTTGAGAAGAAAGAAGAATTTCCAAACCTTGAAAGTGTCTAGATGATGGTAGAGATGGACTGGCATTCTTCATGCATTGAGTGACATCTCAGTGACTACAGGAGATAAGCAGAAAAAAAGAAAGAATCCATGGAAGAAGCTTGAGGAGAAAGGAGAATTTCCAAATCCCAAAGTGTGCAGATGATGGTGGACATGGATTGCCATTCTTGACGCATTGAGTGACATCTCAGTGACTATAAGGAGATAAGCCAGAAACAGAAAAAAAGGAAAGGATCCATGGAAGATGCTTGAGGAGAAAGAAAGAAAGAATTTTCCAAACCCACCCCCAAAGTGTGCAGTGTGGTAGCGACAAGCTTGTGGATGATTGTGAATTGGTTGAAAGAGCTTCTTGCAAATGCGGCATGTGCGCAACTCTTGAATCTGCTCTCCTTCCTCTTCCTTGCCTTTGTTGTCTTTACTACTAGCTTGTCCTCTAATCACTGCACCAAACACACAACAAAAGTCACATCACAGTCGAGAATTTGGCAAGAGAGTAAGTTGCACAAAAGTTGAGAGAATTCACTAAGAATCAATCAAGACTCTTCTTCTATCAATACTGCCCGCAAATACTGAAACGGATTTCCAAAAAATTGCTAACAACGAAAGCCCTAAAAAAAGGGCTTTGCAACAATCTGCCAGAAACACTTTTTCTTTCCAACTCTTCTCAGACTACCAATCCCTTCTGAAAGAGAATAAAAAAAATTGTTGAAATCACAATAGAGGAGAAGTTCACCATGTCTGTTGCCAGGAAGGAAGGAAGGAGAAACTCACCATGTCTGTTGCCAGTGCAGATGCTCGTTGGTGGTGGTGGTGCTTTTGTGATACCCAACAGTTCGTGGGAATTTGGTATGGTGCACAGTTTCGTGCTGGAGAATGAGGAGCTTGAAAAAGCAGCACAAGTGCTGGCCCACATCTTCAGTTGCCCACTTTCTTTTTCTTCCAGCAAATCTGTCTCTCTCTATCCAAACGCTGGTCTTCAGCAAGATGCAGGTAGCTCAAAGCTGCTGCTGCTGCTGCTGCATATTCTCTTTGGAATTTCCCTCACCCATGTTGGCACATTCCTGAAACTCTTACCGCAGATTGAGAATTCCTTATCCCCACATAAAAAGTTCAGAAGGGATGCATTTAGGGTTTGGGTTTCTAGGGTTTGCCTTTCGTCCCTCTCATAGTTTCTTCTTCTTCCCTATACAAACTAAGAAGTAAAATATGGGAAACTGGCGGCGTGCATGTTTCATCTGCTCCTTCCTTAACTTGCTCTCGATCCCATTTCCTCTTTACTCATTCCTCGATGTTTTTTCCTCGGTTCATTTCTTCGCATTCTGTGAGAGCTCTGTTCTTTCTGTTGTAACCCGTTCCTTCTGTTGCAACCTGTTCTCATCTGGGTGCAAGTGGAGAGAGACTTGAAGGAGCTTTGGATCTCCCTTAGGTTCATTTTCCCAGTGTCAAACCAATGCCAGTTGCAACCTATGAGCTGGTGGTGGTTGATCCTGTCTTCAAGCACAGTAGCAAAATCTCCTTCTCAGAGATGGCAGACTAAATGCTGCTTGCTGTACTGCAAAGAAAAGTTTTTGCAGTTTTTGCAAGCAGAGTTAATATTATGTTTTCTCAAGTAAATGTTTCCATTGTTTCTCTAAAATCCAGTAAATGATCATCTCAATTGATTCTACTACAGGATGTTTATTTCTTTAGATTGTTCTGATTCTGTTGTTACCCATCTATCTCTTGTGATCCTTGAGCATGCTTCTCTAGGTTGTGATTCTGTTAGTACCCATGTACCCATCCATCTCTTCTGATCCTTGAACATGATGCTTCTCTGGATTGTTGTGCTTCTGTTGTTACCCATCTGTTGTTGTGGTCCTTGAAAGAGGAGTCTTTTCTCTCCCCCGCATCTTACTACTGAGAATCAGGTGCTGAAAAATGTATGATGCAACTGTCTTTTCAAAGAGAAAATATCAGGATGCGTATAGGGATTTATAAGGTGGGTGAATTAGTTAGCATTCTCTTATGGGTGCCGACTCCAGACCCTGCCTTACATTCTTCAGTGATGAGCTCTTAACAATGCCAATTACTAGAAATGTCAGGGACTTGTGATGACGATGATGATGATTTATGTGCCTGTGTCAGTAGAAGAATGTGACATTTGGTGTTGTTGTTTTGTTACTAGAATTTTGGGGCTTGAGTTGGGAGTAAAGGATCGGTGGTGGTGGTCTGTACTGCCATCATCATCCAGATTTTGCGTCCCATCATGAGGCTCCAAACATTGAGAAGCTCTCTGTAAAGAAAGACCTTGCATCATACCCTAGAGAAAGGTGGAAGATGTTCATTTCCATCTTGCTAAGGGGATTTCCTTTGCAAACAGTCATCATGTCAGCTAGCACTCAAGCACATAAAGTATGACATCTTTGAAGCGCTTGGAAGATCAGGCCAAGAGAAATCTAACATCCTTGTGGTTTTATTGAACTCCAACCAGAGTGTCTTCTTCTACTCTGGTCCCATGGAATTCTGAACAACAGGCTGTCTTCTTCCACTCCACTATAAATGATGAGCTTGGAGAGGAATGAAAGTACAAATGACACTCCCTGTCTGAAGAGTTTTTGTCTCCGTGACTGAAAGCATCATACTACCAGTTGTCTGGGTCCCTTTATCTTCTTCACCTGGTATCAGTTGAGCTTCTTTGGAAACATGTGTCAAGCAGCTCATTCCTTGGTTGGCCCTGCAAGGCGATTGAAGGATTAGAGTCCTAGGATGAGTAACATCTTTGAAGTTTCAATATCAGTTCTGATTGAGAAGTTATAAATCTCACAAAACCATGCTTTGCACCAGCACTGGTAACAGCCCAACAAATTGGAAACGAAAGATGAAAATCCATCCCATCAGATGAATGGATGCAAGGCTCATGAAGGTTGGTCTAAATAAAAACTTCAAAACTTTGAAATTGATACAAGAGCTGCATTTGCTGGAAGGATTAGCACTTCTGCAACTTCAAAGAGCTTCCTCAAGTACCTTATTGACTACATGAACCTTGTTTGCAAGGGTTCAAGATCTAATTGACTGCCTGAAAATCTATAGTGAAAAAACAACACTTGAGAGTGTCAAATTCTGCTATTAGGTACTGAGACAGGACATAATTGTTCCAGTACGATTTGACGGCTCTGGTTCGACCACAGAAGGGGTTCTGAGTTGGCAGCCATTGTTTCCATCTGGTCAGAACTGTGCTTTTCAGTTGAGATGGGGTGACAATCATGTGCTTGTCTTCACTGTATCTGATTGGAAGGAACTCCTCATCATTTGCAAGAGTGAGAAGAATGGTCTCCAGATTGATTCTGTTTTCCTTGACCAGTTGTGGACCCTTGCTTTTGCCTGAGTGCTTTTCTTGACTATTGCTGTGTTGATAAAGAGTCCAAGATAATGGTGGTACATCCAACCACAAAGAAGCATCAGATTACATTATGCAATGCAAGAAACCAATGAATTGCAGTACTTGAACCAGCGCAGGTGCCCCCAGGTAGAGGCCTGGACCTTGCTGAGTACAGGGTTGCTGAGATTACCAAGTGTCGCAACAGCGTGAAGACAGGAAACAGTCATGCCGCCACCTGATAAAAACCAGTGCACCACATCTGAGAAAATTGATGTAGAACTGATCCCTAACCCTCAGAAAAACTCCCAACATTCAGGTTGATGAATCATGAGTGTGAAGTAGAGGCAGTTGGGACAAAACATCACAACCTGACCACCATGGAGAGACAAAACCTTCAGAGGAGCCATAATCTATCATACTTCAGCCAATACAAATTGGTATATTCAAACACATGGATGACAAAGGAAAGGACTGAGATGAAAAGATAAGTTCCCAACCGACCTCTTAGTCATGTCCTATTTGTGTGTTGCCACAGCAAGGGAAATGCAGAGTAGCAGCTCTCTCCTGGGTGAACCTCCTAACTTTCCAGCCATGCTGGGCAGAATCTTCTGCAAAAGAGTGAAGTTCTCTCCAGCTTTTGTCCCATCCAAAGAGCCCTCAAAGAGTTCCTTTTCCACTGAAGCATAAGCATCTGCAAATGCCTGTTTTCAACATGAAATGCATTGCAGATTTTTTACACCTTGTCTACAACAGAAAAAAATTAATAAAACACGACTGACATTTGAGTGACAAGTCTATGGAACAATAGCTCATTTGTTTGAGAAATGGAGTAGAGAGAGCAATGGAGGCTTCTGCACCTTCACAATCTGCTGCATCCGGAAGCAAGTGCTGCCCGCATTGTTCTCAAAATCAAACAGGTCCTCTATGTAAAGTGGATCAATGCTGCAAAATTTCATACCCAATTGGATCAAATCTACCCTTCTTACAGCAGAGCAGCATAGAACCCAGAATCTTTGTAAAGAGTGACTCTGCTAGATTGCATGCATGAACCTCAAAGAAGAATCACACCCATTGGAAGTCTCATTGAAAAGTACCTGAGGCCACGGTCACAACTCACATATATTCCTCCAGCCCGAATGTGAACACACATATGTCAAGGATCAAATACACACCTTCCACATCACAGCCAGCATCAGTAATGAACTTCAAGCTCAACTTCATGGTTTTACTGATTACATAGACAATCAAGATTCTTTTGTGCTTGTAATGTAAAGATGATGTAGGTGCATAATGTAAAGGAATTCCCAGCGACAGTTAGAGAGTGGTACCCAAAAAAGTGCAGAAAGTCCATAAACAAGTTCCCGAGACTCTGCACAAACAAAAATGATGACTGAGGTATACATCCCACAGAATAAAACACAACAGTCTTTCAAATGCAGCAATGCCTTTTTGGACAATGTTACACAAACAGATATTCTGCACTCAAAAACAATACATTGATGCCAAGCATTGCATATACCTGGCTGGAAGGAGGCCATCCAAGATGCTGCTGGTGTTGAAGGAATCGAGTAATAGAATGTGCAATTTTGCCATAGCCAGATGGAAAGAAAGACACTCAGATTTTCTTCTTCAGAAAGACACACAGATTGCATCTGACATGTATGTAAGTCAGTCTACTTGATGCATTGTTAAGATTCAAATCATTTCCTGCTTGTGCAAACACCCAGATGAAAGCTCATTTCTCTTGCCAAAATTTGCTGTCATCTAAGAACAAGGAAAAACCAGTCACCTGGCAGTAAGGATGATCGAGGCTTCGATCAGCAAGGAACTGCTTCAGCAAAAGCAACAATGGTGTGATAGGTGGAAACTGACCCATCAGCTCCTGAACCTGTCCAAACGGTCGCATCACCAATGCATGTTCAGGACTATAGAGCACTGAAAGCAAGCTTCACCCGATGTGTTAGTATAACCCCCTGAAAGCAAAAAAAGGCAGGACTGGAATATCTGCATAGGAGAAGCTGTAAAAATGCATACCAATACCGAATATAAAATCCCATATCTAGTTTAGATACATTCCTAAAATACTTGTTGAATGTCTAGTAGTACTTGGACCACACTACTACACTAGTATTTGGACCACATTCACTAGAAGAAATTTTGTCCATTCTAACCATATGCTTACAATTATAGATACAACTTGTGTCCAAATCAACTACTTTTACAACTATAGTCAAGTTAATCTTACGTGTCACTTAATTATAAATGTGTGTAGTCATATATGTGATTATTGTAATCACATATGCGACTACAATGTTGATATAACTAAATGAAATTGCAAATGCGACTATAGTTTGTGACTATTACATGTTTGGATGAAAAAATATGAAAGTGCACATTTTTTCATCCAATATTGAATGGATACTTAGATGAATGAAAACCTAGTTGCTTTCACAATTGGCCATAACTGTTTTGGCAGTTTGAACCTAATAAAATTTCCATTTACAATACCTTGATAAAAACATATATGGGACCTTTGAAATTACAATATTTTCTTGATAATTAGCTTGTATTTTAATTTTTATTAGTATTTTGTATTTTATTGACATTAAAAATATAAACTATTATATTTTATTAATATATTTGAGTTATGATCTATTTATAAATATTATATATGATGGTTATTTAATTATAGTTTATGCATTTAAGTTAAATTTTATTGGTAAAATTACAGCATATTGCAATTATAATCAATCTGAAATATATATTTAATCAAATAGAAGTTTAAGATGTTTAAAAAAATATCGTTTATTTGATCATAATATTTTGATCATAATTTTAGATAAGATTTATATATTACTTTTGTAAAAATATAAAATATAAAACTCCATCAAATTCATTAATTATCCATCATTACTAAAATATTTTTAGATTAAAAATATAAAAATATAAAAATATTATACATCATAAATAATATAACTTATATTTTAAAATATTTTTTCTAAAATGTGATTGATATATTATCCATTTATAAAAATTATATGTGCATTAATTAAAATTATGATATATTATAATCACATTGTCTAATATTTTCATAATGACATGAAGGATTAAAATGTGGGAGATAGAAATTTTATTTATTGATTATTAAAAATTAGAAAAAATGTTTTTCCATTTATAAATCATGTGCTTGAATTTGTTTTTCCACTTAATAATCATCAAAATGCAATTCAATTAAACAAGATTTAAAAAATAAATCAAACTAATGTATGTTTTTGGAAGAAAAATATATTGAATTGTGTTCATCATTGAATATTTTAGGAATAAACTTTTTAATTTTCCATTTGGGCAATTATCAAGATATGAAATATCGAAGTTGATATTTGTGTAATGTTTAAAATCAAATATGGAATAAATAGAATGCATTCTATTACATTTTCACATCAAGTGGGGTGGTTTGATGGCAAATGAATTGATATCTATCCTTTGGGTCTAAGGATCAAACCTCTTCATAAATGACATAGTTGTGGTCATTGATGGTATGTTGACCATATATACCTTACAAACATAGCTAGGTTATTTAACCTAGGTACCCAAATTAGCTAGCCTATTAAGTTATATAAATTAGGTTTTTATTTCAACTTAGGTGAACATGTGTTAGGGTGAAAACATGGTAAAGTGTACATCTAAAGCTAGTCTATTTGTCAAGTGAACAAAACATAGGACCAAAACCCATCACAAAATTGTTATACATTCCATATTTTTAGTTGAATGATAAATAACAAGATATTTTTTCATTAATACGCATCAATTTTTAAATTTTGCATTGTAAATGTAGGTTTCAAGTCGATTTTTCTAAATGCAAATAGCTTTTCAAACCTACTTTTTGCAGTGTAAGATTTAATTCAAGTATGTGTCAAATATATTCTACCAAAGATAAAGTAGATTTGTTTTTTGGTGATGCCTTTGAATATACAATGATTTTTATGCTATAATTTCATACATGTACATTTCATTAAATTTTTCAATGAAAAAGTAGGTTTGAACACCATATAGACCATTCAATTCCAAACATACTTATTCCTTACTTTTATTATTCCAAAGTTTTTGAAAATTTGTAATTGATTTACAATAAATCCAATTGAAGGCTCAATAGCTTCAAAATGAAATTTAAGTAAAATTTGAATCTATTTTCTTGTGTTTTTGTAAAAAAATGCCTCTTTCTAAACTTGATATTGTTTTGTCAACTTTTTTTGTATACTTTACAATGCTTTCATTTGTCAACAATTCATAGGATCAAAAAAATGAAATTAAAAAAATGAAATTATTATTATTTATTTTTATAAATATTAATAATTTATTTAATACATGAAACTAAATAATTATATTAAATAATTTGAATTTAATTAATTCTTTTAAAGTTACTTAATATTTTATATAATCATATATGTAGTCACAAATGATATGTGACTACTGATGTGATTGTATATGCCACGTGGAGTTTTTTGTGAAAGGAAAAACTCCATGTGACACATACAATGGTATGGACAAGCCTCAGCTAAAAATGATGTAGGTTAAGTTAACCACCTATTCTTAAGAAACTAAATAATATACAAGATGAAAATTAAAGGATTTGAAACCTTCACCTCCATTTTGAAGGTTGGAGTTTTTAACCATTGCACCATCGCATTTTATTTGTAACAAACATAGTTATCACAAACATATAAAAATAAGTTTTTTAGCCTAGGTTAACCTGGGCCACCCTAGGTTGACCTAGATTGGGTCCATTCAAGGTTGGGGTATACAATAGGAATGTCTTGTCCCAAAATCATTTTTAAAACATTACTTTGAATGACCATTACATATATGAAATATTTTTTTCGGTAGATTTTTCTCTTCATTAGATATTCACATACTTCTTGATTAAAATGTTGGTGATTTTTGAAAATGTAATTTCATTCCATACTTCATCTAGCTAAAGAATCCTAATTACCCTTATAAATTAAACATTATCAAAGAAGGTAGTAGAGATCTACTACTTGGATATACATGTGTGCACCATGAATTTGACCAAGGATGAAGGTCCTTATTGTTAAGATTGCCACCAATATGAATAAACTAATAATGACTAGGACCGCTCACTTATATATCAAGACTATTACATGGGCAAAATTGATTCCATTGTTGATGTAAAACAAGCTTAATTAAAAAGAGAAAAATGTAGATTGTGAACACACAAGATGATGGAACTCCACCACAAGAATTAGATGATAAACAAAATAGATATATGAACAAAAAAACCATGACTTAATTCATTCATTGTATAATTTAGGCTATTGAATTTCAGGTTTACCTTTGGAGTATCATGTCTTGAAGCTTGTCATTGCCAACAAGATTTAAATGTCACGATCAAGATCTTCCACCAATGTCACATTAAGATCATTCATAGCCAAAATTTCAGAAAATAGGGCATTGCAATGTCATTTCTGTGGACATCTCCATGAACTACTAAAATTTCATATCCAAATATATTGTGGACAAAGTTTAAAGGCTTTAATAGACTCACATCCATATCTGGATACACATTCTTGCATATGTGCACATGTGCTAATAACTAGTTATTGAGATCTTAATTCCTACTTCCCACTCCTTTATATGAAAGAATAGTAGAGCATATAAGCAAAATTGATGTTATTTTCAAAAGATGTCGAAGCCCTTATGGTAAGGATAGGTGTAGTACAAGAAAGTTGGATTCCCACATACACACAAATGTGTATATGCAAGGAATTTGTAAAGACTAAAAAGGTACTAAACCAAGAGATAAATAATTGTGGAACTAGATGCAAATTGATAAAAATTGATAGACCCCAAAGAACCAAAGTAATATGATGGAAATTCGTACCATTATGCATGTAAGTATAGTTATGAATATATTAGTATTGTGTGATGTCTAAGAGTTCATACTATAGATATGGTTTGACAACTACAACCACTTTCACCATAAATAAAAAACCCATTTGAAAATGTAATCAATTTGCAAAAGAATCATTCAATACATGTTAATCCATATGTGATAAATCTACAAATTTAAATTGACAATTATTTTCCAACTTAAACTAAATGAAACAACTTGAACATCTAGGATTCAAAGACACATTAATGACAACAAGTAAATTCACATTGTGAAGTTCCCAGTTGAAGAGTTGCACAACAGGGCATCACTATTGCAACATTTTCCAACAATTTATAACAAAAAAACCTAAATTGAACAATCTTTGTCAACTATTGAAGCATGCATATTGTTTAACATTTGTAGAAACTGTTAAATATGGACCCAACTTGATTTCAAAATCTTGACAATTTTACTAAAATTGCCATTAACAGTTTGTAAAATAAAATAAAATATGTTTCTTGATTTGCACTTAGACTGAAAGTGCTAAATTTTCAAGCTCAAGTTAAAACCTACTTTTTTTATTGAGTTTTTTTTTCAATATTTTAGTCTATCCAAAGGCTCTTATTTCTTGGCTGGCAAGGGTAGATGAAGTTTGTGGTTTTTGCGAAACTTACTTCTTGGTGCCTTCACAACAACTTACTTAGGGATCACATTACATTGGATGTCTATAAGATCAACACCTTCTTTTTTAATAACTATAGGTTTAACAATGGAAACCCACAAGATTTTCATCCTTTGCTTGGCCTTTGGTAGCAACTGACATAATATTCAGTTTGTTTTTACTGTTGTCATGAACATCAAGGTTTGCCAAGTTATCTACTTTAGGTCTTTTGGATCCAGACTTGATAGAAGCAACATTAGTACCAATTAAAGCATCAAATGCTCTAATCAATGACAAGACCGACGAATTTAGTGGGATAGAAGCTCCAAGGCATTTCTAACCATCATTAAGTTATCGTAAGTTGGACATGAGATCAATCCTTTGACACATTAAAGCAAAAATCTGAGTGCCCACAACTTTGCACAATAATTTGATAGATAGAACATACATATCAATCTTGGTCAAATCATAAACAAAAAGGACATTGTATACAAAACATTAATTCAAATTTTTAAAAAATTTACATACTTCAAGTTTAATTGTGTAGGGCAATTGAAGTAAATGGTACATTGACTCTGTGGTGGAATTGAATCTGATTTGGGCATTGGACATGGTTGATTTTAAAGCTCATCACACTATAAGAAATCATGGTTTATTTGATTGGAAAACTAAACCCAAAACCAGTCATTTTGACATTTAGCCAATTTGACCACTTAATCATACTAAACAAGTCACTTTGAACACATCCAACTTGATTAGTGGTTTTTTTGACTGACCATAAAATGATTTTTTTTACTAGTCAAATCGGACAAAAAATTGGGTAGTCAAAAAATTTAGAAAAAACTCAATTTGTAAAAATAAAAATGTTAATAATAAATAAAAATAAATACCTACCTACCTACCCATCGATCTACAACCCACCTAGGTATTATACATTTACACACATGTACAAGGTATGTATACAAATATACATACTCCACATAATATATGTTGGTAAAGGGGATGAACCTTGGTCTCCTTGGCTCCACATTAATGTCTTTGGCTATTAAACCACTCGACAACTTTGTAAAAAAATATGATACCAAATGAATTTAACATGTTTCCTTGAACTTCCATGAATTTTTTTGTTAATGTGTATAATAACATTTGAACTTCAATTTTTTTATAAGTAGATTAGCAGGTACCTAATTAGATATATAGGTAGGTACACATGCCTACCTACCTATGTTTTTAAATGTACATACCTATTTATGTAAACTACAAGTAGGTATGTAGGTAGATAATAGGTAGGTAGACAAATAAATAAACATAGGTAGGTAGGTAGGTAGGTAAAACATAGGTAAGTAGATGGTAGGTAAGTAGATAGGTAAGTAGGTAGGTAGAACATAGCTAAGTAGATGGTAGGTAAGCACACATAGGTAGGTAGATGGTAAGTAAATAGGTAGGTAAGTAAATAGGACATAGGTAAATAAATGGTAGGTAAAGAGGTAAATACGTAGGTAGGTAAATAGCACATAAATAGGTAGATGGTAAGTAGGTAGGTAAGTAGGTAGGACATAAGTAGGTAGATAGATGGTAGGTAAGTGGGTAGGTAGGTAGCCTAATAATTATTGTAAATAGGCTAGCTACCTAAATTAATATGGTTAATTTGACTAAGTATGGCTGACTTGAGTAGGCCATGGGCATCTTGATGGACCATTTTAAAAATTTGTCCTTTTTTACTAGATGTACAATTTAACACTTGGTCAAAATGGTCACTTTAGTTAAAAGAACCAACCAAAAGAACCATGTGTCTTTCATGTTGCTTTTGGTCAAAGTGAACATCATTTTGGTCAATTTGAACACTTTAGTCAAGTTGACCCTTTTGAAAAACCATGATTTTTTATAGTGTCAACAGAAACCTTAAACACATGTGCTACAACTTAAACTATTGTGTAAATCAAAGGGACATTGGTTTTTTCACTAATGTCAAGAATTTGCCATACTTGAATCTCACCATTAGATGGTGTTGGGTTTCGAATCAATGTTTCTAGGGTAGAATCACTTTCATACATAAAATTGAATGAAAAATTTAGTGAATAAATTTAACAAAACATATTTCAAGTTTCTTGACCTAGATTATAACATGAAATGTGGGTTTTGGTGGGTTGCAAAAGGACAACAACTTCTTGGTTGTTAGGAGTTCAACTTTCCCTCATTTAAGTTTTATATCAACTTACTTGAATGTTTTGTTAGATCCATTGTCCTAAAATTTTTTGATACAAGTATCTGATGAAATATTTTTTAGATTTAACTAGGACTTTATACAAGTAGTGATTAACTACTAAGATTGTATCAAGTTTCTTACAATTCCTATAGATAGATTTTTAGATTCTAAAATTGCATATGACTATTGATCTTCATAAAAAACTTTATCAAGTTTCTTGAAGTACCTGCAGAACGTTTCCTAAACTTTAGGACTGTAGATAATTATTAATATTCATGAAGGACTTCATCAAGTTTCTTGAAGTTTTTGCAAAATGGTTCTTGGACTTTTGAGACAAAATACCACTTTCACAAAGGATTCCATTGAAATTCCTAAAGTTCCTAAAAGAAGGTTCCTAAACTTTATGACTACTTATAAGCACAAGACTTTTGTACATGAATTGTATATTATGGCACCAAGATAATTAGGAAAATTAAAGGAATATATGAGTTCCATATATGTAGGAGAGCTAGGACTTAAAGAAATTTATTGAATCATATACATAGGACATGTAGGACTTAAAGAAATTTACTTCTTCAAAAATGCAAACTAATAGGTAGGACTTTAGAAACAACCATGGATAGTTGAAGGTCCATATTAGGACTTGTAATGTACTTCACATATAAGAATTTGAGATAGGCATGAACTCGAATAAGTTTTTTGATGATGAATGGGCAATGGACAAAAAGTTGCAAGAAGACAAATCTTCATACAAGACTTCATCAAGAATTTTGAAAATAGACTCTTCATTTTTCTCATTCTATAGGTTGTAGGAAGATAGATTTCAAAATTGAACTTAGGCAAAAAAAAAATCTTACCAAATTTTGACATTATACTTGTGCTGTTCCATTTCAAATCTTTTGAAAAACTAGACCTATTGGTTAAACTTTCTAGAGTTACATGCTTGTGAATGCCACAAACATCACACCATTTAGTAAAAAATGGCATGTTGCAATCAAGAAGGAAACAAGTAGAATTTGATTTTGTGTGCTCCAAAATGCACCATGGATGATATGAATGCCCACATTTAATCGAAATGTGATTGTCACATGCATACTAGAGATCACAAATTGGACATGCATTCAACATAACTGAAGTTTTCTAAGGCAATATAGGATTAGACAAAATGGGAATTGGATACAAGTTGAGACCACCTCCCAACTTCATTTTTCTCACCTGTTTTGTTACTTTCACAATTTTTGCTTCGACCAATGGTAACCTTTTGGATGTAGCTTCAATTTCAAAATCGTGTTATTTTAATTCTTATTCACTTGTCTTACACTTAGTTTTAGTAGTGAATAAAGATTGAAGGGCACATCTCTTAGTCCTCTCATCTATACCCTCAACAAATTCGACTTTAAACACTTGGTTCCACTCATAAACAATTTGCTTTTTCAACTCACTAACCTTAACATCTTGTTCTTCCATAACTTCAAGCTCTCCATTTGTGGGTGACTTTCCTACTTATTGCAAGAGACAAGTTAAATGCTATTTAGAATTCTTAGCAACTATTTTAGCCATTTCAGTCTTTTTGTGACTTTTTTTAACATTGTGTAATGCTCGATGATGTAACATACTTCTGTTAGAAAGGAAAAGCTGATTCCTCCAAACTTCTCCCTTTGCATTCTCCTTTGTGCTTTTCAACGCATCCAACTTCTTTTTCAACAAATCACACAGACCTTGTTTGCAAGACACAAAACCTTCAATCCCTTCCATGTCCTCTACCGACTACCTAGGAGGTTGCATAACCCTCCCCATTGAGCCTTTGTTTATCATCACTCCTAGTTGAGAATTGGGTTTTGATTTCGAATCAACAAAGGATGTTGGAGATCTGGACAAGCTTCATGTAGATGTTAGTTTGGTAAACATTGAAAGTGTAGATTTTTGAGCTTTCGGTGGTCAATTAGGGTTAAAAATTCTTGCTATTAGTAAACATTCCTTCTTTTTTTTAACCTATGACTCTTCTTTGACAATTTTAATCAAGCCTTTAAAGGCATGGACATGTGTAGCATAAGTAGCCCAATTCACATGAATACCTTTTGACTTAGCAACTATGGCCTTTGCAAACATAAGAAATAATAATTTGTTTTCATCCTTGGGCTTGCTTGTAACTTTGGAATAGAACTTTTCTATTTCAAACTTTGACACAACATCAAGGTTTATCATACTTCCACCCATTCTTCATGGTTTTTTATCTGGAAAAGTTATTGATTTCTTTAACAAACACATCCTTGTTGTTTAACTTTGTAGCATCAACACCCTCATTCACAAGCCCTTTGTTTGTTGCAAACCAACTTGCGTCCATCATAAGAAAGAAATTAAAGTTTTAGAAACAAATTGTAGACAATTTGTGCAACAAATTCAACAACGGAAAAATAAATTTAAAAGAAAATTTCAATTTTCAAACTTTCTGCAAAATGGCATTGTAAACTAATTGAGGAGCCATGGCTTACCAAAATTGCTCAAGCGAGAGCTATTAAACGTGAAAACGATTTGTGGCAAGGAATTTGAAGAAGGTGTAACAAATGTTCAAGGCAACATATGCTCAAGGTGTTGCAGCAACAAATGTTAGGTGGGAGTTAGAAAATGCATAAGCATGGACCTTGAATGGCACTTTTTGAGAGGGAAAGGAGAGAGAGTGTGTGCACAAGAAATAGGAGGAGTGCCAAACCCTAACCAAAACTTGAAAATTGCACCTTTTTTTGTTTGAACTAACCAATAGGAATCCAAGAAAAAAATGAAAAAAAAGATTGTGGCACTAGAAGAAAAACATGTATTTTCAACTAGTTTTTACAGCTAAATTTTAATCACAAGAGACATTTTGCAACTAGAAACCTTTTAATCGTCTAAGACAAGTCGCATGTGATAAATTAGTCGCAAATGACAAAGGGTATCGTATGAAAAAAAAAAGTTAACAAATACATTTCATCCTTTGACTCCATTGTATATGTATTGTCACATGTGACTAAGATGCAACTATTTTGGTCACAATTAAGGGCAAATGATGTGTTGCCACGTGTTTTAATATTTGATTATTTATATTATTATTATTATTATTTTGAAATAATCTAGGACATTTAATTCAAATATTTGGATGATCTTATATTATGACACATGGTTCAATGTAAATATGCCATGTGTCATTTAAATTTAAAAAATAAAAATAAAATTATTACGCTGGTAGGTATTAAGGTAGGTACATAAATAGGTGCCTACAAACCAAGGTTACATACCAACCTACCTATTTAGGTTAAAAAATAGGTAGGTAGGTTCTACCTTCCTAGGTTAAATACTTACTCATATAAGTAAATACTTAGGTAGGTAGGTACATCTGTTGACCTAGGTGGGTAGGTCAAATTATGTACCTACCTAGTTAAATAGATAAGTAGGTTGGGAAGGTAAGTACTTTAGAAATGTGCATAATTTGTTTTTTTTGTTTTGGGTTGAACCTTTTGATTAGTTCATCCCATCAACACAAATCTTTTAATGAGAAACTAGATGACCACACCCTTTATATAGTGTTCAAAATAGGAATGAAGAACAAATAATATGGGATAAGTTTTGAACTTGCAATTTCTTCACAAACTAAGTTGTAATTCCAAGACTTTCTTCATACCTTACTTTCTTAGATTTTAGATTTTTAAATAATTCAAGTACTAAATAATTCTATAATCATTTAATTAATAATGATTAAATCTACATATATTTAAATTATAAATTATACACTATAAACATTCAGTATTCATTATTAATTATTTAAATAACCATTAGTTTCTTAATATTTAACAAACTAGCTATCTAGTTACTCACAAGTTATTAATACATAATTCATAAATAATTAAATAACTAAAGAGTTTAAATATATTTTATTAGTTTTTAGAATCTGATTCAATTATATATAATATAATTAATTTAAAATTAATTTATTGACTATAATTTAAAATTTAAAAATTTAAAATACTTATGTTAAAATTATAAGTAATAAATTAACAATTGTTATTAGAAAGTAAATTCTTACACGAATTTTTAAAAAATTATTCTTCAAATAATCACATTACTTATTGTATAATTACATTTATTGTTGTAAAAATTATTGTAGGTCAAGTAATTTTTCTCTCTTGGTAATTATTAACTATAAATACAATAATTTATTAAAAATAATATTAATTTCATAATTACTGTAAAATTATTATAAAATATTTATCATAGATGAGTAATCAATTTTTAAAAATAATAATATTATTATATAATAAATTGTGAAATTAAAATCAATAAAATAATTATTCTAACTACACTATAATTTTTCCAAATTTTTAATTCAGGTTTGAAGTTATAAATTACAAAATGTGAATAATTATGTTCAATTAGAAAATAATTATGCACATACTAATTAATTCTTATTTGAAGTAATTACATGATTTTAAAGTATTGTCACATTAATTACATTAATTAATTAATTCTAATAAAAGAATATAAATTATATAATATACAAATCTATGTTATACAAATAATTATTTAGTGTAACTTAAAATTTAATAAACTTAATAATTTATAATTATTTATAAAAGTGATTTATTATAGATAGCACTAGTAGAAAAAACCTTTAAAACTCAATCAATAATTTCTTGAATTAAAATATAAATTTAAGATTTCAAAATACTAATTCAGAATTCAAATATCAATTTTTAGTTAAATAAAAAATTTCAGAATTCAAATGTCGATTTTCAGATTGAAATAATAATATTCAAAATTTAAATGTTCATTTTAAGACTCAATTAATAATTTTCTGAATTGAAATATTAGTTCCGGGAATCCAAAATAATAATTGGAATAAGAGTTTCAACTTTCAAGTCAAATAATTTCTTAAAATTTAAATTTAAAACTTTAGAATTCAAATATTAAATTTCAAGTTCAAATAAAAATATTTCAAATCAAAATGTCAAATTTGAGACTCAATAATGTTTTTTGAATTGAAATACTAATTTTTAGATTTCGAAATAATAATTTAGACTTCAATTTTTAGATCAAATAAGTTTTTTGAATTTAAATAACAATTTCCAGAATTGAAATGTCAATTTTCAGATTGAAATAACAATATTCAAAATTGAAATGTTCATTTTTAGACTCAATTAATAATTTTCAGACTTGAAGTATTAATTTTGAGTATCCAAAATAATAATTTGGAATTGAAATTTCAGGTTTAAATCAAATGATTATTTCAATTTTAAATGAAAAATTTTCAGAGTTGAAATATAAAATTTTATATTCATATAAAAATATTCAAAATTAATATGTCCATTTTTAATAATCAATCAATAATTTTTTGAATTGAAATATTAGTTTCCAAAATTGAAATATCAATTTTTAGATTTGAATAAAAAAATCAAAGTTCAAATATTAATTTTGAAATTCATTATATGAACAATATACATACGTATGCATATTATATATATAAATTTTTTTAGTACATACATTATAATACACCCCTATGTCATTGTAAAATACCTTTTGAATGTAACTAATTTGCTGACTATTGCAATTAATGGGACATATCAACCTATTAATGGATGAAAATAAATGTAAAATCAATCTAACCAATAGGATGAAATTTTTAGTAATTGCATCATAATTGTGAGAATGATTAAAATAGTTAAAATTTGGTCTTGTAGTTGCAAATATTTTCAAATCTAGTTGTAAACGATTGCAAGTAGCATGTAATCATAAATGGAGTGGTTACATTTTGGCTGATTTTTACTAGTGTGGTACTTGGCCTAAAGTCTTAAGTTGTTCGGTCTTATGGGTTTTGGGGGGGGTACCCCAATCATGAATGTACCCAAGGGCTAGGGTAAGTAGGCTAGCCTAAGGTAGTTAGGTAGGTAGGTGAAATAGTTTATGTAGGTCAGGTTAAGCAAGTTAAGCTACTACCTAATTATTTGCATATTTCGACTTACTTAAACCTATTACTTACCTACCTATTTATTAAGAATTATTTCTTAATAATAATCCAAAAATGTAATTTTAATCTAGGTATAAATTTGAATAATTAAAAGGTCCAATGTTTGTTAATCATATGGATCCAAATGCCATTTCATGAACCAATGTGTTTACTTTGCATTTAGGAGTATTATCCCTTTTAGATCCATTTGCCAAAAAAACATGTTTTCATAAAGAAGAATTTTCAAATGAAATATTTTGAAACTTTTTATTTAAATAATTTATATTTGACCCAATATGTCATATGTTTTCTTATAGTCAATTTTGAATAAATACAAATTTCTGAAAGTGTACAAATTTTGTTACATTTTGTGTTTCGTTTTGAAAATTTGTCACAATTTCAAACCATACCAAAACATGTTAACATTTTCAAATTTAGTTTCTTATATTATAAGTTACAACTTTTTTTTGTAAACAACATATACATTGCATCACATTTACATGTTGTAAAACATTCATGAACTTTTAAAATACCTTAAATTTTGATAAACAAAAAGTTGAAAAATAATGAAAAATTGAGTGTTTTTAAAATGTTTCTAATATTACCCTATTATTACAAAAATTGAGGATGAAAGAAATTGTATTATGAAAATTAAGGGGCACTTTGTGAAAGTAATGTTATTGAATGAAATTTTAAACATCTGTTGTTCAAATTAAATTTTGATATTGGAAACTTTTATGACTCATTTTAGATTTTTCAATATCCATATCATTCAATAAGCACAACTTTCCAAGATTCACATGTAATTAAAGTGGCATCACATAAATAGATGTAACAAGAATTGGAAAAAAATCGACATCAATTTTGGTTTATTTGATCTCATTTGCACCTGAATATTTTAGTCATTCATTATATGACACCTCAACATTATATATGACTTGTCCTTTAATGACTATAAGATGAAAAGTGTCACGTTGAACATTCAATGACTATTTGTCCTTTGTTAATTTCTAAAAGAAAAACATGTAATTTTGATTGATTTCTATACTTAAATTTTAGTTACAAAAGACATTTGTGATTAAAATCCTTTTAGTCGCCTTAGACAAGTCGCATGTGACATTAATAGCAAATGACATGAAGTATTGGATGAAAGAAAAATTCAATAAATATAAGTTCATATTTTGACTCTATTGTATATGTATTGTCACATGCGATTAAATGTAACTATTTTGGTCACTATTGAAAGCAAATGATGTGTTGCCATGTGTTTTAATATGTAATTATTTAAAATATAAATAATATTATTATTTTGAAATAATATCGAACATTCAATTCTAATGCTTAGATGATTTTATATTATGACACGTGGTTTAATGTAAATATGCCACATGGTAATTTAAAATGAATTTAATACAAAATATTAATATTAGGTTGGTAGATACATAAGTAGGTGCACACAAACTTAAGTTATATACCTATCTATTTATTTAGGTGAAAAGGTAGGTAGGTAGATCCTATTTTCCTAGGTTAAATACCTATTCATATAAGTAGGTAGGTACATAAGTCGACCTAGATGGGTAAGTTAAACTAGGTACTTTTCTAGTTAGGTAGATTAATAAGTTGGGGAAGTAAGTAGTTTAGAATTGTGCATAATTTTTTTTTGTTTTGGGTTAAATGTTTTGATTGATTCATCCCATGTGAATAAATTTCATTACGAGAAATCATGGTTTTTCAAAAGGTTCAACTTGATTAAAATGTTCACATTGACTAAATGCATGGGGCATGAAAGACACATGATTCTTTTGGTTGGTTTTTTTATATTAAAGTGACCATTTTTACCGAGTGTTAAGTCGTAAATCTAATCAAGAAGGACAAATTTTTAAAATGGTCCATAAGATGCCCATGGCCTAGTCAAATTGACCATACTAAATGACCATGTTGAATCAAATTAGTCATATTAATTTGGTTAGCTAACCTACTTGCTATGCCTACTAAGTTACCTAAATATGTCCTACTTACCTATTTATTTACTTACTTACTTACCATTTATCTACCTATCTCCTACTTGCCTATTATTTATATCTATTTATTATTTACCAAAGTTATCTATTTATCTATCTATCTACCTATATTTTATTTATCTATTTACCTACTTAGTATCTACTTACATACTTACTTATAGTTTGCATAAGTAGGTATGAACATTTAAAAACATAAGTAGGTAGGCATGTGTACCTACCTATATACTTAGTTAGGTACTTATTAACTTATGAAAAAATTTGAAGTTTAAATGTTGTTATACACATTGACAAAACATTTCATGGAAGTTCAAACATACATGTTAAATCCATTTGGTATCATATTGTTTTACAAAGTGGTGGGGTGGTTTGATGGTCGAGACATTGCTGTGGAACCAAGGAGATCAAAGTTCAATTCCTTTTACTAACATATACTGTGTGAACTATGTATATTTGTATATATACCTTATACATGTGTGTAAATGTATAATACATACGTGGGTTGTGAATAGGTAGGTAGGAAGCCACGGTGGGTAAGTAGGTACTTACTAATTATTTATAATCTATATTTTTATATTTACAAATTGAATTATTTTTTAAATTATTTTTTTTGGGTTGCCCAAATTTTTGTCCAATTTGATTACTCAAAAAGACCATTTTATGATTAGGTGAAAAAATCATTACTCAAGTTGGATGTGTTCAAATCGACTCGTAAAATACAATTAAATGGTCAAATTGACCAAATGTCAAAATGACTAGTTTTTTATTTAGTTTTCCAATCAAATAAACCATGATTTCTTATAGTGTTTCTTATTGTGAAATTGGATGACCACACCCCTTGTTTATATAGTGTTCATAATAGGATCAACAAACAATATGAGATAAGTTTTGAAGTTGTAACTTTTTCATAAACTAAGTTGTGATTCCAAAATTTTTTTCATGCCTTTTGTTTTTATTTTTTAGATTTTTAAACAATTCATGTACATGCCCCATTAGATAATCATTTAAAAAATAATGATTAAATTGAACATATATTTAGAATATATATTATCCATTAAAAATATTAAATATTCATTATTAACTACTTAAATAACTACTAAATTTTTAATATTAACTAAATAGCTATTTAGTTACTCACAAGTTGTCAAAACATAACTCACAGATAAATAAATAATTATAATATTTAAAAATATTTCCGTACTTAAAAAAATTTGGTTGAATTACAGATAATATAATTAATGTAAAAAATCTAATTACTATTAAAAAATTAATATTATAATTATTTATTTTCAAATCATAAATAATCAACTAATAATTACTATTAGAAAATAAATTTCTACACAAATTACTTATTTTAAAAATAATATAAAAATAATTATAGTAATTTCTATATAATTAAATTATTTATTGTAAAAATTGTTATCGATCAAGTAAATGATTTTTTATTGGTACTTATTAACTATAAATATAGTCATTTGCTAAAAATACATTAATTTTTCTAATTATTATTATAAATATATTTATGATACGTAAGTAATTACAGAAGAAAAAAAAAAAATATTGTATAATAATTCATGCAATTACAATCATTACAATAATTATTTTAACTACATTTTTAAAATTCCAAAATTTTAATTCAGATTTAAAGTTATAAATTATAATTTGTGAATAATTATGTTCAATTAGAAAATAATTATGCATATACTACAATTAATTCTTATATGAAATAATTACAATGATTGTAAAGTAATGTAACATTAATTATAGTGTTTGATTTTTTTTCTTGGAAGAATTTAAATTATATAATATAAAAATCTATGTTGTGAGAATATTTATTTAGTGTAAGTTATATTTAATAAATATAATCATTTATAATTATTTATAATAGTTATGTATTATGGACAAATAGTTAGAAGGCATAAATGTTTTAATTTATTATATTACGATCCATGTATAAAAATATTTATTTAAATTAAATTATGATGATTATAAAAATTTAAATAAGAACTAAAGTTATATAAAATATATTATATATGATGAATAATTAAGTTGAAATGTAAATTAATTATGCAAGTATTGTAATTCTAAGTTACAAATAATTTACATAATTACAATGATTTTATGTTATTAGAGAATAATAATTATTAATATAAATTTTATGTTTCAGATTAATAATTGACTATAAAGAAGTAAGTAATGAATAATAAATACAATTATTTAACATTTCCTTTTTTTTAATATAGCAATTGCATCTATTTTGCTCATTATTGTAAGTTTATTATAGAATTAGCAAATAAATATCTTAGTTATAGGCCATGACTTCTCTATTATCTAAAGAACTAACTAATATTTAATAACTAATTAATGAATTTTTCATAGCAAAATAAATTAATATAATAACCGAAATATTCAGTAATTAATAATTATTTACTATGAATTATAAATATTAAGTATTAAAATTTTAAAATCCAATAATATAATTGAAAACTAGCCTAAGCTAAATATTTTATTATAAATATTCCCATTTTTTTCATTTTTATATTTAATATTAAATAGAAATAGAAATAGAAATATTTAACAATAACAATGACAATAATTGAATTATTATTATAGCTAATTGGTGGCCAAGGTTTGTTTGTTTGTTTGTTTTGTTTTTTTTTTGTTTGTAATAATAAAGTTTTAAATTCCTATTATTATTTCACTCATTATACCTAGTCATAAAATATTAAAAATATATTTTAATTTTCTAATAAGTATTTTTTCCTTTGAAAATAATTTCTGCATTTTAATAATAATTTATGAAATTTCCTTACTAAATATTACATTAATTGTTGTTAAAGAAGAAAATAATAAAATTGAATATAAAAATAATGTTCAGTAATTGATTATAATTAATCCCTTATTAATAATTAATAATTTGAAACAGAAAACCTGAAAACTATATATTAATTTTCTATTAATTATTATAATGTATCAATGTTTCATAATTCATTACTTATGATCATAATAATAATGTGATTTGTAGCTAGTCTAGGTTAACTATTTTATTATTGTTATATATATTCTTATGTAACTTCATATTGTTATTATGACTTACTTTAATAAAATTTCAATTTTCTAGACTTAAAAATAATTCTTACTAAATAAGTTGCCTTGAAAGAAAATCAATATTAATACAATAAATTTATTTAATCTATTTAGTAATTCAATATTTAAAAAAGATATTAAAATATAATAAAATTATGATTGGAAGTATTAATTAACTTAGGTTAATTATTTTGTCTATTTTAATAGCACTGGTGAATTATTAAAATAATAATAATAATAGATAGAACTTTTTTATTTTAGTATTTGTATTATTTATTTTCCTATGATATTAATATCAACTCATCATATGTAATAAAATAATATGATTGAAAAGTTGGATTCAAAGATCATATTAAACTTTAGATTTTTATTGTATGTAATTAATAAATATATGTGATACAATATAATATAATAATATAATTGTCATTTGTAATAATTTTAAAAAGAATGAGAAAATAGCTTGGATGAACTTGTAATATGGGCACAATATATTTAGTAAATATTTTAAGTGCGTGTGTGCTTATCAGTTCCAAACCCTATGACCATTAGTTCTTGTTATTTGTTTCATCCAAAAATTGCATAGGGCATGAATACATTTGGGTTGTTTAGTATTTTATTGAAGCCAATACACCTAGCAAAGGATGCACGTTAAAGTTACCTATTAATGCCATAAGTTGTTGGCCAAAATTGTGTGTGCAATGCAATAGTTTCATGCGTGGAATATGAAGATGCAATATGGATAAAATGTTATATGTGTTACAATACCCATGAAATACCATGCAATGTTTTTTTAAAAATTCCATCTTTTGGAATTATGATATATATGTTATACTTGAAAATATTTCTCATTCAAAGTTATATATACATTCATTTTGAAATTGTTGTTTGTAGTGTTTTACACCTAAAAAGCTATGGAAACTACCAATGGACAATATTTTGCAACCACTTAAAAAAACAAGGACCCTACACACTTGAAGTTTTTGCCCATTTTTTTGAGTTCAAATTGAAGCTTCTATGCAACTAGCTAAGTTTTGATTTGTAATTTGAATTTTCATTTTTTCCCAACTCCTTTGCAATGTTTTTTGTATGATTTGGTTAAATACAAATATTTACATGTTCTGTAGCACCTTATGCATGTTTTTTGCTTGTTGGTTTTCTATTTCAAGTTAATTGGTTTTTTGGTTGTAGTTTGCTTGCTGATTTTCGGTTTCAAATTGATATGCACCTTACTTATTGATTGTATACTTGAATTAATGTGGGAATTCATGAAAGGAAGGCTTTAATGGGTGTTATTTGTGCAAATTTGACATGGGTTGCAGTGAGTCCTACTTGAAAGAATTAGGGTTCAACCCCTCAATTTTGAGCATACAAAATGGATTACAAAAAACATTATTACCACATTTTGTACACAATGTTTGAAACATTGACCAATGTACATACATAATCTCTATTGAAAACATTGTCAAGTTTTATATGTCATGTAAAAACCATGTAACCAATATATATGCCCCACTTAAAATAATTTGTGTTGCAACTATATGTTATCTTGAATTTTTCTTGAATGCAATATTCGTTTTTACATCTATTGCAAGTTGCCACTTGTACATAGCAAAAATGTAAAATAGTTATCAATTGTTTGCCTCCAATAGGAAGTTCATGTATAGCCGACTAAAAGACTTAGGCAAATGGAAAAAGAAAAAAACTAACTTGCAATTGTTGAAATTCAAATACAAAACTGAAAATCACAAATTTTGCATGTTTTTATGTGTGTGATTATGTTAGATTTGGTAATGTAATGTGTTGATCACCTATTTCTAAAACTTTAAATTGTTCCTTTTAAGTTAGTTCTAATTTATTAAGTACATTTTGTAGATATTCAAAAATAAGCTAGTTTTGATTATTAGTCAAAATTGCTTTTACCATTTAGGTGTTGTACACCCAAGTGAATGCATTGTTTAAAGGCATGGTTGAGTAAAACATTTACAAAACCATTTTGATGAAAAACTCATTTTGAAAGAGACTACAAGCTCTCACAATTATATCATAATTTTACATCTGAAAAGAGTTCCTCAATGTTGTCGACCAATTTCAAGTTTTGGGTGATTGCCATGTTTAGATTTGGGTCAAAGATTGAACTTGGCAAGTTTACATGAACTGGCACCTAGCCAAGAATTGGACCTAATGTGTCTACATGGATTTGAAACTAGCTTTAGAATCAGACCAAGTGAGTCCCCACATGACCCTAGACCCATTGTAGGATCAGAGCTGACAAGTTTTGAGAGTTTTTATACAAGGTCCAAGTCATAGGATTAAATAGGGCCTCTAGGTTTATGGTTCCTAGCCCCTATGCTTTAATTGTAAACTTCAATATATAAAGGTCAATCTCCGATGGCACCATAAATACTTTGGATGCTATACAACCTTTAAATAATGTCATGTTGAATGTGGACATTTGGAGTTTAGACATTAAAGCCACACCATCTATGAAAGTTGAAATATTAAAAAAAAAACTTTCACCAAAATTGAAAAAATTGAATTGTGGTGCTTAACTGTTTATCTTTTTAGGTTTTGGATATATATATATAACCACATATATGAAAGTTTAAATTTCACCCCCTTTTTTTTTTTCCCTGGGGTAATGGTTGCATGTGTAAGTGTTAGTCACCTATATAATAGATTGCATGTTGTACATCAAAATATTTTTAAAAAATGCATGTTCAATTTTATGGCAGTTATTTTATCACAAATAAAATTCATATTTTCCTAGGAATTCATATATATGCATAACATGTCTAAACTGATTAATGTGTTATGTATAACTTTCTAGTTGATTCCATCTACTCCTTCAGCCTTATCCATTCAACCTTCTTTCATTAGCTACACCTTTAATACCTATTCAAAAGGAGTTCTCACAATAACCCCAATAAAAGGAGGATCCTTACAAATAAGGACAATGAGTTGAGTGTCAAAGCCAAGGTCATGTTTGATTGGGATTTCATGGGCAAACAAGGGTCAATGACATCCCTTCATAATATGGTCACCATCTACACTCCTAAAGAAGAGGAGTTTAAATGCAATTTTAATGATTTAAAAATATCTAAAATCCAAAACCAGTGTAGCTCCAACCCAGAATTGACGAGTCTGGTAAAGCTTGGAACTGTCAAAGCTTAGAACTGTCAACTGGGGAACTGGTAGTCTAAAAAATTGGACTAGCGGTCCTTTGATCCTGGTTTTTTCCAAGTACACAGAACTGGTGGTTCTTTGATTCTGATTTGTTTTTCAAGTACCCGGAACTGGCAGTTCTTTGATGCTGATTTTTCAAGTATCCGGAACTGGTGGTTCTTTGATTCTGAATTTTTTCAAATACCTAGAACTGGCAGTTCTTTGATTCTGATTTTTTTTTTCCAAACGCCCAGAACTGGTGGTGCTTAAAAAAATTTAAAGAACAGCTCCTCCCTCACTGGGATGTACCTTTCATATTTTGCCCAAGCCACAAGCAAGCCAAAACTGACCTGTTCAAAAAGGCCCCGGACCATGTGCATGGTGAGCAAATAATTTCCTAACCCATAAATGCCAAACTTCATCCTCCACCCTCCTCAAACTTTGAGCTGCAGTTGCAGCAAGTTTTGTCCTCAGTAAAAGTACATGAGCCGAGCGGAGCATTTATGTTGGGTGTAAGAGCCTGGGTATACCAGACTACACTCCCTCATATGCAAATTCCATGGATCAGCCAATCCCTTAAAGCCCGGGAATTTACTTCACCTTCTAGTGTCAGATCCTGCCAGAGTGAACCAACAAAAACAGCCACCAGCACACCGTCCATTGGAAGTCAGGCAAGACTTAGTCATGTATGAACTATGAACCTCAATTGAGTTCATGTCCAGTTTCACCTTGGTAACTTGCCCTTAAAAAATAATAGGTCTTGTAATTTAGGGAGGTATGTAAGTGGGAAAATAGGTGGCTGTTACATAAGTAGATGTTCAAGACGGTTTGTAGGTAGGTTAGTAGATAGGAGAAAAGGTTGCTAATAGGTTAGTATATGTATATGGAAATGGTTTGTAATAGGTAAGAATTTAGGTGGTTATTAGGTAAGTATATTTCGTGGAGCCAGTTTGTATTAGTGTTGTGCAATTCTTCCTTGTTATGAGAACTTTTAGTTTCAATTTTTATGTTGTAAAATTTATTTGAAGGTTCTCTATGTGATGATTTGAGTTCGGTTATTTCAATTTTTAAACTTTTTGGTTTTGATTTTAACACATTTTTCCAAATTCAAGAACCTTCAGGCTTGGTTAAAAAATTGGATCCATTTTCATGCACACATTACACAACCTCAATGCTAGAGATTGTATGAGTATAATATTTTATAACAAATTAAAACATGAGTGTATATAGATACAAAATTCAACAATTAATTGATATTTAGCTATAAAATTCAGTCTCTTTATCAGCTTAAAAAAAACAGAATTCAACTTTTTTACATAAAGATCTTGACCTAGAACCCAATAGAAAAAGTATTTCTTGTCCACAAAGCATCATGGTGCCCTCCAGTTGGATGTTGGTTCACTCTGGCTGGCATTTTTCCTAGCCCAAGGACAGAAGACTAGAGACAACTTTTTACAGGTCATTTATCCATTCCTCAACCAAAATTTAAGCGCTGTTAAAAACAGAACTTATATACCCCATCGTATAGCCCCTTCTAGGACACCGAGACCATTAAAAGGTCTTGGATTTGAACTAATGTTGTGAGTGTACAGGGTTTGCAGGGTTCAAAATCAAGGTTTTAAGTCATGTTCTTGTGAACTAGATTAAGTTGAATTTGCACAAGAATCAAATTGTGGAATTAGTCTTTTGCTAGATGTGGAATTGAAATTGAAAATCATGAAAAAACATTCTTGCAAATGGGACAGCAAAAAATCTAATAAAAAACCCCAATGGCCGGAACTGGAAGACAAAAGGGAAGGCCAAAGAAAGGCCAAAAAGACACGTAGCCCAAAGGAACCAAAGAAAGGAAAGAGCTAGTCCCACCCATGGTAGGAAGCTATCTTACCCATAACCCTTTTATTGTCACCTGCATGCAAATCATGAGATCTAATAGTAATAGAAGGTCTAATACAAACATCTCCCACCAATGTAATCTTCCTTTTTATAGTAGATGCTAAAGCACATTGAACAGCAGTATTAACATGTTGCTTGAAAAAGTGAATGCAAAAAGACAAGGATAAATGACATTTTGATCGTCTATTGTGGAAAAGACAATCAATTCTTTGATGAAACAATCCATATCGTGCCTAGGTGAGCTATGCACCTCCATGGCCATTGGAATAAAATGGTGCCCTTCATGAAACCCTCTATATTTGTAGATCTTAGCAATGACATTAAATTTTGCAAGTGCATTAATTGGTTGAGTAATGACATTTGTAGTCACCATTTTTCAAGTTAGGTTAATAACCACCACATTAACAACAAAGATTTAGTTTTCACAAGTCATGTAAAGATCAGCTCAGAATGAAACTTTTGACATAAAGGCTTACCACAATTCTCTCCATACATTGTGCTCACTCTCTCGAGCGAGGGCATACATGACATCTTTGATGGCATCATGTGTGGCTATCTGTTGACCTCCGAATGGACAAGGTGTTAAATGCGTGTTAAATACGTCTAACCTTTGTCCACATTCACACATGAGGAGATTAGATGCTGAAGGTTGGATCAAATTGAGACGAAAACACAACATTGATATGAAAGTAAAATGTGTGATGCGAAACAAACAGATAGATGGCTTAACAATCAACCATAGCTTCGCCCCCTTATTGAATAAAAAAGAATGTTAGTTTTAGATATCGAGGAAATGGAGTCATCCTCCAAGATAAACATAAAAGATGTGTTGTGTTAAGAAAGATGCTTGCATATTTGGGGCATTAATAGTTGTCAAATTTTTAAAAGAAAAGTGTATCTTTTTAACTATAGGAGGAGGCTATTTTGAATTGCACAAAAGCATGATTATAGGAAGTAGGGCCCCCTTCAACCTTAGAAATGCATTCCTTTAAAATAGGTTTATCGAAAATACGAAACTTGTAATATAAATATGGAACCACCAAAACCCAATTCCCTAGAAAAATAGATGGGGCATAATCTTCCATAGATAAAAGGTTTATACCATCAAAAGAAATTGGCAGTCGAGCTTGACACCTTGCTAAAGGGCCTTAAATAGACTCCCATGACCCTAGACCCAGAATGTTCCCACATACTTGCATAACTCTCATGTCAAAATTCACCAAAAAAAAAAAAAAAAAAATGGAAATATTTTTTTAATAAAATAAAAAG
>Ga0116227_10001302_pt1 | contig 55071 bp, 41 predicted proteins | sample S1TSphgellanicum_FD_89693 | JGI IMG/M metagenome (GOLD analysis project Ga0116227, IMG submission 89693) | Host-associated microbial communities from peat moss isolated from Minnesota, USA - S1T2_Fb - Sphagnum magellanicum MG | ecosystem: Host-associated > Plants > Peat moss > Unclassified... | reverse complement strand
AAATAAAACAACAAAAAAAAAAATGTCCAATTTCTTTAAGTAGACAAAAATCTGTGCAAAAAAAAAAAACAAAAAAAAAATTATAAAAACAAAAAAAAAAAAAAAAAAAAAAAAAAAAAAAAGGGGAGGGGGGAGGGGTGGGGGGGGGGGGGGGGGGGGGGTATTTAAGGGCACACCCACAATTGAATAGTTTTGAATGAATTTTATTTATTCTTAAATTTTAAATGAATGTTCATGGACGAATTTCATCATCAATGAACAATGAACTATGTTAACTTAATTATTGTAAAAAAATTATAATGAATTTGCAAATATACGACTGGATTTACAACTTGCTACAATGTTTAGTCATTTTGGACAAGTCACATAAAATTCTAGTTGCAAAAAACAATATGTGGCACCAAGTTGCAAAAGCAATCACATAAAAATGTGATTTACGTGAACTTTTCATCCATCCAAACCAACTTATGTGACATTGTCATTTTGTAAACGCATTATTTTTTTAAATATATTTATTATTTAAATACTAAATTTTATATATATATATATATATAATTGTTAATTTCATTAAATTCAACATGTACCATGTTGACAAGTGTCATTACATAAGTTAGGCTTTATAAAAACTAGTTAGATTGTTATGTAGACCATCTGTTGTGCTTACTTAAGGTCACCTTATAGGAGCCTAGTTTAAGTTGGTTATGTAGGTAAGGAAAATTTGGTCAACATTCCAAAAACATTGCCCACAACCCGTTATTCATGAAGATTGATCCTTGAACCCTAAAAATGACGATCAACTCTTTTACCACAAAGCCACCTCACTTGTTATGGGAAAGATGTAAAGTGCATTCTATTCAACCTATTTGATTTCAAAAATTACACAAAACATCATCTTTGAACTTTGATATTTTATTAGAATTATATCCAAATGACAAGATTTAAGTTTAAACTTAATTTTTTTCCAATAATGTACACAAACATTTTTTTTTCCTTTTAAAAATATAAATCAATTTGAAAAGAAATATATTTGAATTCGTTATTCAATACAATTTCAAATACCACAATATGGAAAATATAAATTTTTATCACATGATTTATATTACAATATAATAACAAACACATAAATAAATTTCATACCTTAAACCTTCATTTGATTCTAAAAATTATATTATACAATTTTTCTTTTGATATATCATAATTTTATCAATACTATTTAATTGAAATATGTGATATATGATTTATTTACGTGAATAAATTATAATAAAAATATAATATTTTTTATTTTATTAAATATAGTTCTGATATAAAAGAATAATCTAAATAATCAATTTTAATTTCTAAATATTGATTAATGTCATATAATTAATTGATTTTATGGAACTATAAATTTTATTATGTTTACACATATAATATCTTAAGTTTTACTTAAAATTATGATAAAAAATTTATGTTAAAAAAAATATTTTTTCACATCTCAAACATCTATTTGATTTTTAAAATTATATTATACAATTTTGCTTATAATATATCATAATTATACCAACAAAATGTAATTTAAATGTATGATATGAAATGGGTCATAAATTACTCCTACTACCTAGTATATTCAATAATTGAATTACATTGCCTACTTAATATAATAATTAATTCAAAAAAATATTTCATATATCAACATGATAAAATATTTATTACTTAACCCACATACATATGACCTACTTGTTACTTACTACTTATCCTACTTATTGGTTATTTAATACATTAATTACATAGCCTACTTAATTATTTAATTATGTTTACTACCTAAACCTTAACCTATTTAATAAATAAATTACATAGTCTAATTAATTACATAATTAATAAAATAAAATTATCACATATCAACAATATGATAAAATACCTACTACTTAGCCCTATTTCTACCATTAATTGCCATGGGTCCTTTGAAATTTTCATAAACCCACCAAACCCTACTACACATTTAATGGTTAATTCATTGAAAAAATAGGGAAAATAATTAAACCACTAAATCTAGCAATTCATTGGCTAACTCATTTTTTTCACATTTGATTACATATGCATTTGCAACTTAAATTCATAGTCACAAATCAAGTTGAAAAGATGCCACATGGTATCCAATGGCCCTTGAACCACCTTCCAAGTTGCAAAAACAACTACATTTTCATCTATTTTGGGATGCCACTAAAAATGGATGTTATAAGTGTATTTTTCATTTTCATTTTCATCAAAATTAACATTAGTTGCAAGTAGAAGTTGCATATGCAACTACAAACCACTTTGTAGTTGTTTATGCAACTACCAACTATTTTTACTAGGTGCCATGAAAAACAATCGTATTTAAAATCGCAAATGCATGGATTGAAATGGACAAGATTCCTTGTGGTGAAATCCTAATATATGTTTAATGATATACATTAGGGTCAATTATGAAATGTCATATGTGACACTACTTGGATTGATCAACATGAATATAAAGTATTACCTTTTTTCTTTTTTAAAAATTTCAAATTATGAATATAATTTCATGTTTTTATTTATATTCATGTTTCTGTTTGTTGAAGATGGGATTATGCTTAAAGCCACTTGCCCCAAGGACTAAGTTTTAATGAATCTTTAAAAAGAAAATATTTTACAAAATATGCATAAATTAATGATTTAAAAATTAATAATTAAAAAAAATTATGACCCAAAAAGTTGTTACATTGTATTATAATGTAAAGGTGTACATTAAAAAAAATTTACAAAAAACTTATTTTCAAATTATTTCAAGTCTTTTTTAAAAAATTAAATTGTCAAAAACATTAGTTGTAATATCTTGAAAATGATTTTGAATAATCCATACTCATTTAATTCATTTCAAAAAATTTCATTATATAACAAAAATATTGTTGTTCAAAAAATTCAAAATCAATTTAAATAATCATTTATCACAATGGAAATTAAGTAGTGGTTACATTTTGGAATGGCCCTTATTACCCTAGTTGGACCTTCAAGAAAGGACATTTGTTCCAATTTGTCAAATGTCACCATGTATTCACTTGTTAGATCTTCTTCATCAATCTACAAATTATTACAACCAAGGTCAATAATGGTGGTTAACAATTGATGTTTACAATTTTAATATATCACATTATTATTATTAGTTTACTTATTTTGAATTCACAATCCATGTTTGTCCAAGCTCAATCTATTTTACAATATTGGTAATGCATGTCTTTGAAATTAATATAGAATACAGAGCATATGTTTTAACTTTCATACATCATTTATTGAATGAATTTGTATAATGGAATACAAATGTTTAGCTTTTAGGAATAAATACATGTACTATTTAGATAAAAAAATTGAATGTTATGTATTGCAACCCTAACTATGGGCTCACAACCAAACTTTGCGCAAGATAAAAAAGGTTGTGAATAGTCCTAAGCCATGGCAAAATTTGATGAAATTGAAGAATGTAACCAAACAAATGGGGAAGTGTGTGGGGTCAAAACAAAGCACACCAAATATTTTCAACACATATTCATATCTTGAAGGTTATAAATCAAGACTTTCAAGGAATTGGCATTTCTTATTGGCATTCCAATTTTTTTGTGTAAATTTTTTAAGCCTACTTTTGGAATTCAATGGTGATGCAAAGAAAAGACTTATTTATAAAATAAATTAAAAAGTTGGTTTCAATCCCCCAATTTGTTGTTACACATGAAGTTAAAGGTATGGACAAAAATAGAATAACTAATTTTAGTCTTTGGCACTTCTTATAGGAAAGAATGGTAATCAAAAGTTAGAAAATAATGATTTTGGTTTTTGGGGTTTAATTTGCATGTTAGTAATAATATTAAATTGCACAATTATCCTTGGCATCATTAAAAGATCAATATTATGTTGAGAATTTTTAAACTACATGACATGTGCACCTATATTGTAGGTTTCACTAAAAAAATGAACACCATAAATTAAATTTGATGCACAATTGCAATTAAATCAAAATATAAAAATAATCATAAATTTTATTTAATATATTTTCAAAGATTTATAATTATATTATTCTTGTAAGGTTCTACACATGTCACTTACAATACCATCTTTTAATGTTTTTTCATATACTATAACACATTTACTTTTCAAAACCAAAGTTAGATGTTCCATTTTTAAGCTTTATATTCAAGGTTTAATATTCATGAGTACATGACCTAAATTTTTGATTTCCAATGTTAGTAATTAAGAACTTTTGCCATGGCATGTAAACTTAAAGACATTACGCTTTGAGAATTTATAAAACAAGGTTACAAATACTTAAAGAACACAATAAGTAGGAAACATAAATAGAAGAAAACCAATTTGAAACTTTTCATGTATTTTCATAAAAAATGATTGGTAGAATGCCTTACAAATTGAATGGGAACTTTTGTGTGTGGAAAGGAAAAATCTATCATGAAAATTGGAACTTTTTAAATTCTTAAGTTAAGCTACAAATTCAAATTCAACATTTGCAATAGAACATTTGTTTTGTTAATATTACAAAAATGAGAATTCTCTTAAGCATGTTGCAAATTTAGAAATTAAAACATAAAAGGGCTAATAAAAAATGCAAAAAAGTTAACCTAATTCTATGGACTATGTAATCAACACCAGTTGACTCCAACCATTGTAAATAGTGAAGGTGAATTAATGTTGAGACCATTCACGATAACCATTTAGCATGAGTTTGTGTTTCAACACAATTAAATTACCAAGGTTGTGTAGATGACAAGCTCCTTGTTTTTACTAATTATATTAGTCAAATGGTTTCTACATTTAAAGACGCATAATTTTCTTACACCCTTGGAAGGTTATGGATGTAAATTGCAAACTATGACTAGGTAGTTGGACACTTGACATAATTCGACCATGGATGTCCAATGAGGAAAAGACACATTGTCAATAAGCCTTTAAAGTTGATTATGTTTTATAATCAACAATAATATTCAATTGTCAACCATTAATTGAACAAATTAGAATTTTTACTTTTCGTTTATTCTCACAATGAACATTACATGGAATGACAGATTTGGTGTTGAAAATTAATGCTCAATGTTAAAACATTAAACATCAATTGAATGAAAAGAAACTAGATGTGGAAATATAAGTCTTTTTATGTTTAAAGTTTTTCACATCTCTTGGTTTGGCAACAAATATTCTTTTGTCTTAAGAGTATTTGGGTCACAACTAGTGTTGTGTGGGTATATTGTGTTACTCGAATTTACTTGCTAGGTATGGATGAGGTATACCATTACCCTAACCTATTTTCTTTGAATGAATATATACATGTTAATGATGCATGTACCCACAAAAGGTGTGTAAATTTGAAAAATATGTCTAATTCATAACCCTAGAGATATGTTAAAAATGCATATACCCAAAGCTATATATGTTTTGATATCTAGGGACAAAAAAGGTAAGTATGATTTAAACCTTTAACCTTAATTATGCCATATGTTGACCATTGTTCTTATACATTGATCATTGCACCATTGTTATCTCATAATTCACAATGACATGAATGAATTTTACTACCTTTTGCTTTCATTTTTTTTATGATCATTGCAAAGTTCAACATTAATGTTCAAGGTTATATGTAATTGAAATTTTGTTTATTGTTTTCTACAAATATACCATATCTAACCATTGAGCAAATGATCATTGGTGATTGCATTCAAGTTGGTGATCCACCTCTCTACCATCATTACTTAAAAGGTAACCAATCTGTGAAAGTTCGTGAAAGTTGTTTTGATTTTGATTCAAAAGCTATTGCATTTGAGAGTTACATTTGCTCATGAAGGGTAGACCAACTTTAAGAAGGTGGTACAGCTTCAATGACTAATGTTAATGACAATAAATTGTTTTTTCGTTGACTAATAGATCTACGATAACAAGAAACATTCATGAATTGAATCAAATGCACATAGAATAATTAATTATATTGTGACAACAAACAATTCTTTGCATTTTGTGGGGTTGAAGATCCTAGTTCCTTGTTTTTTCTACAAACCAATTGTTGATGAACCCATTATTAAAAGAAATTTTGTGATATGCAATTAGTCATTTTGCAACTATGTACAACTAGTTATCATTTACAACTAAATTGATCACATTTGCAACTACAAAATTGGCACCATATAATTTTTGTTTTCAATGGTTGTGTGTAGCTAATGGTGTATAGAATGGACATGTGTGATTAAAAAATGGTTTAAACCGGTACATACCTAAGTTAGTACAACAAAATATGATATTTTTAATATTATTATATATAGCCTAAACTAGGTAACATAGAAGGAATCTAAACTAGTTGAAAACAACCTATAACCAACCTATTTTACTAATAACAATAATAATAATAATAATAATTATTATTATTATTATATATAACTATTATTATTATTTATAATATTATATTATTACTTAAAATAGTTTATATAATTAAGTGGACCATGTTAATATAACATTTAACTTAGAAGTAGTAATTGCAATTAAGTTATAATTAGGAATCTTTATCCCATATTTTTTGTCCTACCTTTCAAGATTATAAAATATATAAATAGGTGTAGAAGTGCAAAAAGAACATGTGGAATTTGGGATGAACCAATAAAATTAAAAGGTTTGGTCTTAAAGGTTAAATCCAAAATAAAATAAGATTATTTTGAATTACCTACCTATCTAGGTTAAATTAGGGTAGGTAGGTAGGTAAGCTTTCATAAGCCAATTGACCCACCTATTTAGGCCTATCTACCTACTTAGCTTAGGCCTACCTACCTATTCAAATGCCACATGTCATTAAATAATTGGCCAAAACCATAGACCACGTCACCTAATGAAAGAGTTGCATACAATTATGGTAACAATACTTTCACATTTATACAAATGGATAAATTCTAACAATATAATATGATTAAAATGTATATACTTGTCACATACATGTTATTATATATGCAATTCCATGTTGACTACAACTTATTTAAAGCAACCATAGAATTTTTAATTATAAATGTCATTTGCAACCAAATTTCAGTTGTAAATGACAATTGCAAAATGTTGTTTTTATTTTTTTGCATGTTATTTGAAACAAGAGATGTTTTCCCTGTGTCATTAAGTTGTTGTAATGTTCATATGTTGGGATAAAAGACCTAGGGTACCCAAAAGAAATCGATATTTTGTAAAATTAAAAATGTAACTTCAACCATAGAACACTATGAGATAAAGGGGTGTTTTGCAACTAGCCTTGCAACTCAATTTTTGAATTGCAAAAGACACTTGCACCTCATTATATTTATATGTTGTGAGTTCTAATAGACAAGTTGCATGAATTGGAACTTACTGTATATATGGTGCAACTCATTGCAATTCAATTGCAACTCAATCAAAATAACTCATCTTCAATTACTATTCAATTCCATAATAACTACACCCATGATTTCATGTTGATGTCATTAATTGTCATCCATCTATTAAAATCTAACACGTGGAATTATGAATTTTTTTGGAAATAATTTTCTTTTTTCAAAATATTGATCTTCATTGTCCATCATGATTGTTAACGATAGCTTGAGATTGTGACAAATGGCATAATAGAAAATTGTCACATGGCATATTGATTATACTTTAGAAAAATAAAAATATTTAAATATATATTTAATAGCTAGGTAGGTCATACATAACCATAGGTAGGTAGGTTGGTAGGTCTTAAAACCTTCATACCTACATATTTACCTAAGACTTACATACCTACCTACATAGGTAGGTGAAAAAATAGGACCTACTTACTTACCTAGGTAGGTAAATAGGTGGGAAAGCATAAGACTAAGTGCACTAAAAAATAACTATTAAATTTTTATGTTTTACCTTTGAATTAATTTTTTTTCAACTCATTCCAAAATGGCACATATATTTTAATATGAGAACATAAGAAAACAAGCCTTCTTTATATAGTTTGTAACATGGGATTCGAAGACAAAACATATGGGTTAAATCTTTTAATTGTTCATTAGTTACACTTGAATTGCAACTGTAACACTTAAGTGTTCAAGGTAGGCCAAATCCAAAGGGAGGGCTCCATTGTTTTTGGCATCTAAATAAAACTTGAACCCCTCCTATTGGTGCATTTAGTGCATTAAAAATCATAAAAAATGGAATAAAATTGAAAAAGTTATGACAAAACCTCAAAAAAAAATCACCAAATATTACAAAGGCTAGTTCCCAAACACTCACAAAATTCCTTGTATATTGTTATGTTGTTGTTAGAGTTCAAAAATAATTTGTACGACTCCAAGTGGCATTCCTATAACATTTTAAATCGTTTAAAATGAAGAAAAAATAAGAAAGTTATGAAATTTGAAAATAGGAAGGGTCCAATTTTTTTTTAATGATAGTCATTATTTAATATTATTAATATATAATGTGTAAGATTATTACCATAACCTTTTATTGCATCAATTAGTCAAAAAATGACATATTAAATGGTGATTTAAACTATCTTATCATTAATTTAGTAATTTATTTTACATATAATTTTGAATTTAATTTCGATATATTATTTTAGACCTTCATTTATTACAAATTTTTAGGACATTAAAAGACGAAAATCCTATCTAAATCATATTGTGTTGGTATATATTTAATATAAATATATAATATATTATAATATAAATAATATAGTGTGAAAAATTATACTTATATCAGTGAATACATTTATTACTATACATATAAATATATTTCATTATGAAAATTCATTAATATTAAATCTACATATTCCATATATATATATATTTAAAAATTTGTAACATATTCTATTTTATTGTCGATTTATATTAAATAATTATTTATAATATTATTAATTAATTAATATACTAGTTGTATATTAATTAACGTACTATTTATAAAAATAAAATTTGAATTTTTAATTAAAAATATTTTAAAATAATTTATATAAATTTTTCTATTATATCGATTATTGATATAATTTACTATTAATTTATGTACATACATTATTAATTTAAAACCAAACATATATATTATTTCAAGAAAATTGGATTTTAATTCTAAAAATAATTCAGATTTTATTTTCTTCCTTTATTTAATAAAATGCTAAAAATGTCTACAACAAAAAAAACCCAAAATCAAATATTTGTACCATATGAAAACACTCATATATAATATCTGACAATATTAGTTTGTTATATATTGTATTATTAAAATTATTTTGAGTAAAATAAATATAATATAAAAGTTATTGATAATTTATTATATATATATACATTTATATTTTATAATTATTTTATCAAACTCATATTATAAAATAAAAATTAACATATATGTATTTAATATGCCATATTTAAATGGATTTTATTTTTAAAATATACTATACAATATTGAATGGTTTTGAGAATAACATTATTATATGTCGATGCATCATATTTTATGAACATTTGTATTTAATTTCATAATTAAAATGTACTATGTATTACAAAACGATGTCATTTTTAAAAAAAAACACATTTGGACAAAAGATGAGAAAGATAATGATGGGTAAATGTCTTCAAAACAACATTTGTTGAAATGTATTGAAATGCAACATTTACATGCAATTTTTTTTCAATTCAAATAGTTTTTAAAAAAATTGTGAAACCTTCTAAAATGAAGTTTAAGTCATTTCATTTGGACATAATATAAGAAAAATATTATTAATTATAATTGACTTTTGGAAAACTAAGGTGCAAGTAAAAGGTTTAACCCATATGAATCTCATTTCACAAACTATATAAAGAAGATGTCTTCCCTTGACATATTACTTAGGAATGCATATGCCAATTTGGGATGAGTGAAGAAATGTTTAAGCTTCAATGGAAATTGAAAAATAAATGAAATATTTTTTTGGCTATTCATTCGATTTACATTTTCCCTTTTCTACCTATTACCCTACCTACACAAGTAAAAAGGTGTGAATTTTTTACCTACCTAAGTAGATAAGTTTGAATCTTCTTGAAACTTTCAATATTGAATAAAAATAAAAAGTAAATAAATTCGAATTAAATCATTAGTATAAAATAATTTGAATTGAAGAATTAATATTTTAAAAAATACGTATTAAATAATTAATATTAAAATATCTGGATTAAATAATTAATAGCAGATTATCTGAATTTTATCGTTAATATTAAATAATCTCGATTAAATAATTAAAATATTGAAATTTTCCTATTTGTTCATATGTTAATGAGCTTACTTGTTCATATCAAATTGTCACCAATCACTACACAATTGATGAATTCATTAGGATCAAAATTCACCTAATTCATTACAAAACCTAATGAATTCATTAATGGATTTGGATTCATTATGTACTAATGCATGTAAATGTATATGTTGTTTAAATAGAACACAAGAAGAAATCTTGGGATTTTCCATTACCCAAATTCACTATGTTTTTAGTGAAATGGCACAAAGTTCATTAATATGCAACTTACATGGTTTTGGTAAAAAAAGGACTAATTGATTAAGACATATTTAGTCCAATATTTTTTAGTTGTTTTGGGTAGTGACACGTTGCATTAGATAATTTATAATTTTAAAAAATTGACATGGATATTATGAGGTCCCAAGGTAATATGATGTGGATTGACATGTCATATCATCATGTAACATGTTTTTAAAACATTTAACGGTTTAAAAAATATTAATTTTTTTTCGATCACGGATTGTAAATTTTTCACGACACATCGTGACAAAAATACATGCCGTGATTTAATATTAATAAATTTTCTATTTTTTAAATTTTTCAAACAAAATATTCACTACCATCAAACATGTTTCATATATCATATTAATACATGATACATCAATGTATATACACATTACAACATTAAAACACACATTTATTGAGGTTTGAACACAAGACTTCATATAGATGCACCAAGGTCTTCACTGCCAAACCACTTCACATCTTTGATAAAATGAAAAGAAAGCTTAAATTTATTATTTTCAACATGAAACTATTTTTTTAAATTCAAACTTTAACATACATTTTCTTTTTGAAATTTTATTCAAATGCTACAAATGAAAACATGATCTTGAAATTTATTCTATTTATGAAAATAATTATAATTTATAATTATGCAATACGAAGGGTTCAAAAAATAACTTAAAATAACATGTTATGAATTTTTAAAAATCTACAAATCTTTTTTGAGTAAATTCATCTACAATATTCATAAATGGAATTCAATTCAATGTGAATTCAAAAATGTTTTCATTAAATTTTTAACAAAGATATTTTTATTGTGAAATATATATATATTCAATTTTTAAGGAATTGTAAGTTTTGTTTCCCTTAGTATGATTTTGTACAATTTGAAATTTGATAAAATTTGATTTTTTGGGGAAAAAACCAATGTTTATGTTCCCCCACCCTTTAAATTGGCAAAAATTGGTCATTAAAAAAAAATTCAATATAACCATTTTTTTTTCAATATCATACAATGTTAATCATAGACTAATAAAAATGATTAATTACACAACTTTGAAAAAAAATCACAACATATTACTTCTATTGTTTTTTCTAAAAATGTAACAATACATTTTACCTTTGTAGAAATAAAAGAAACATAATTTGGTATTATTTTGGAAACTAAATAGTTGGATTAATAATAAGGTGAGAAAAAATAGGTTAAACAATCATATAATACACTCCAAAAATGTTTTGTTTAATACACATGGCTCAAAATTCCAACACTTATGACCGCCTATGAGAATATTGCAAGTTCAATGAATTTTTGTTAAAACCTTGATATCACAAATTTGAAAGAACAAAAAGATTATTCATAATGAAAAATGATTAATAATTTCAACATCAAAACCATAAATAGTTCCAATGTCAAACTTACTTTAAATTTACATATATATATATAAATTAAAATTTTATAAAAGGTTTTAGGACTTGTAGCCAAAATATAAAAGGATTTTAACAACCTAATACCTCCATATATTGTTTATAACTGAAACATAATTAAATCTTTTTATCAATGATCATCATTTGAACACCACAAATTTAAAAATAATAGTAATAATAATAATAATTCATTGATGTCATTATTATGACATCACCATTTTTCAATTTTTCAATAATTGAAAATTTTCATCCCTAAATAATTAGACATAAAACTTGTAACAAAATAAACTTAAAAAAATGTTAAATCATGGTAACAATAAATATATATATATATATCCAAAAAAAACTAATATTTATATTTTTCATGCATCAAGAGATGAAATGGATAAATTATTATTATTATTATTTTTGAGGTTTTGTTACTATGGTAGTATAAACATTTGTAGTAAAAAATTCGTCCAATCATGAACAAAATAGGGAAAATATATAATTTTAAATTTATGTAAATGTACAAATTTAAACATTATTATTTTTAAATATAAAGGTCTACATGGAACTTAGACTTTGGATATATATGAACATTTTGACTTAATCTTTAATTCAAATATTAATGTGAAACATAACAAATTTGTATACATTCATTTTTTAAAATTATGGTAAATACAAAATGCAATTAGATAATAATGGATTTAACACATTCAAAATGAATGATTCAACTCATGTGCAAATGTTGATAGTTCAAAAAATGTGAGGTTTTTACAAATTATTGCATGTGTTTTATTAAATTATGATATGTGTAAAATGTAACCTATGAGTATTGGTTTCAACATGATACAAATGTACAATTCAACTCATGTACCATGTTGATATTTGAAGATATGTCAAAAAAATCATTATCCATTATAGTGCAATGTGTAAATAAGTTAAATGCTACCTTAATTTTCACATCAACAATTTAATATTTAAAAAATAAAATAAGGTGAATTCTTGTGTATGTGCAAGGTGAAGCTTATGGATAACATTCTTTACTTGTTATCAAACCTTGATTCAATTTATGCTAGATGTTAATAGTTGAAAATTTATTTTAAAAATGGCTAAACAATATTACCACTTTTGTAAGGAGTTCAGGATTGAGACATTTTCCATGTCAATTTTTCTTCCATTATTATAAAATTCAACATGGAGGAAAAAAATCCAATGTTAATGAACAAGGCAATCATTGTTTTCACTATGGAAATTATGCACAAATATAAGTAGTAAAGAATTTCACTTGCTATTTGTGCACAATGATAATAAGTCAAATTGGACAAACAGTTACAACGGGTGGTAGTGGAAAAACCCAAGATTTCCTCTTGTGAAAGTTGTAGTTTATAATATAAGAAATTAAACTTTTAAATGTTAACATGTTTTGGTATGACTTGAAATTGTGACATTTTTTCAAGATGAAACACAAAATTTATACACTTTCAAAAATGTGTATTTATTCAAAACTAATTGTAAAAAAACGTATCACATATTGGGACAACTAGAAATATAATAAGTAAAAAGTTTCAAAATATTTCATTTGAAAATTCCTCTTTATGAAAACATGTTTTTTTGGCAAAAGAATCTTTAAAAGGACAATAGTCCTGAATGCAAAATAAACACATTGGCCCATTATGTGTCATTTGGACCAAAATGTGCAAACCCTTCACACACATTATCATTGTCCAAATTATGATAAATAGTGTAAAATTGCATACCATCATTATTTATAAACATCAAATGGATCCATTAATAAAACAAAGACATTTTATCACTATCATATGTAATTGAAAATCAGTTGCATGTGACACATGCAAGTGAGATTTGTGCAATTGCGTTAAACAAGTTGTAGACAATATGTAGTTGCATGCAATAAGTATATACATTCTACTTATACCATTTTATCCATACCTTATATGGTTTTGTTTAGATGGAGTTACACCTATGTAGCATTCCTTGCAACTATAGTGCAACCCATCAATGTGTGACACATGTTTTACGATTAGGTAAATTGCTTGAAATCATGTGTCATTTTCAATTTTTTTGTGTTTTCATAATTTAAATTTCCTTCTAGATTAATTTCAACCATCAAAGTTTCTACCATTAAAATGATGACATGTGGCACATCACAAACTATTCATTGACCATTTGACACGTGTCCATTTTTATTTTAAAAAAAGGCCAATTATATGGTGACATGTGGAAAAATATAGGCCCATTTATAATTAATTAAGTAAATAAATCTAGGTTATCCCATTTATGGTTGATAATATCATGCTGACATGTGATGCCTAGGTAGGTAGGTAGGTAGGTAGGTAGGTTGGAAAGTAAGCTTATGCTAGATAGGTAGGTTTAGAATAATCTGATTTTATTTTTAAATTTAACCAATTAAGGTCAAGCTTTTTTTATTTCTTCATCCCCAATGGCATTTGGTTTGTGAGTATGGATCTTGCATCTACTTATATAGTGTACAAAATTGAATTGGAAGACAAAAAATATTGGATAAATTTTTTAATTACAAACATGGCCAATTTAGTTACACGTTGGATGTAACTATTACTAATACTTATGCTATATACTAACCTAGTTTCCCTACTAGCTATATTAATCTATTAAATGTAATAAAAGTTAATAGGTAATAATAAAATTATCCATATTCACTAGTAATAAGTAATAATATTAATGACTATTATTATAATTATAATACATTTTAAATAATTATGATCATCCATTAATTATATTATACTATTATTACCTAGTTTTGAACTAGTAGTTAGTTTAGTCTAATAATGTAAAATGTTGGCATAATTAATATTATTATAATTTTTTTAAATAATGAAAATATTATTCATATTAATATTAACAACTAATAATTAGCCATAATACTGAAAATTATTAACTATTCATATTAATTTATCAATTTATATTATATCACCAAAGAAGGTGAGGTATTTTTTGAAACTTTTGTTTGTTCAACATTTTGTGCAAGTTTACTTCATTTTTTGTGTTTATTTTTCGAATTTGCACTTAAAGAAGGAAAATAAAAAATTCCAAATAAAATAGGTTTTTTAAATGATTCATTTTCTAAATTTTGATTAATTTATTTAAATATATATTTCACTAAAAAAATTAAAAGAAAAAATCAGAAATATTATATATTATATTAATTTTTTAAAAATAAAAATCATTGATGAATAGCTTTAAGGCATAAAATTTTAATTTTTTATACACATATGTAGTCCATATGGTTATTTTAAATTTAATTAGTTTAACCATGATTAATTTAATTTCTTAATTAATTTAACCATACTTCATTTAGCCATGGTTAATTTAGTTTCCTAATTAGTTTAGTCATGATGAAATTAATTTAAGCATAATTAGTTTAACCATTTATTTAATTTAGCCAAAATTATTTTTTCTATTTAATTAATTTAACTATGGTTAATTTAACCATGATTAATTTTGCTTAAATAAGTTTAGCTGTGATTGATTTAAACTAGGTTTAGTTGATGTTTAGCCTTGGTTAACCTTGGTTTGACTTTAGTTAGCATGGGTTTAGCCTCAATATTAAAGGTATAATACCACTGTACATGACATGAATAAATATATTGGGTATATTATTTAAATATGTATTAATTTATGCCATTATTCTTAAGTCATGTGTTCATTTTGTACATAATTGATTGCTTCTTAATTGCACACACAACCACATGGTCCAAAAATTAGAAGGTACCAAATTTGTAGTTGCAAGTATGACTCACATAGTTGTAAATGACAATTAATTGCACAACAATTGCATATTGATTGGTTGCAAATGACATGATTTCTATTAGTGATCTAAAATTGTATGCATTATCATTAAAAGTTAAAATATGAATTACAAGAACATTGTTTTTAAAATTTTATTGAAATACAATTTGACTACAAATTTGAATAGATTGTTCAATCTATTTATAACAAAAATTTCTTTACTTAAACAAAAAGTCATAACAAAGATGATGAACCACAATAATCAAATATTGTCATCTAAAACAAAATGTTTTTATAAATTATTTATTTATTTATTTTTGTTGAAATTAAATTTCAACCATAATTTCTTCATTCCACCTTGTCTATTTGAACTATGTCATATTATGATATTCAATGTCACATGTATGAAATGAAAGCAATAACATATATATAACATTGTAATGCAAAAGATATTTAAATGTTCATCCTTTCAGCTTGGTAAAAACTAGTTTACAACTACAATGCCATTAACATAATTTATTTTTCACTAAAATACAACATACATAACATTGGTACAAATTAAACTATAATCCGCTACACTTACGTACAATGGTAGTTTTCAAAATTAAAATGCATCACATACTTGGAATATTGAAGTTTGAATTCACCATATTTTTGTTGTTTTGGAATTTGTCTTGTATGTATTGGTCTAGATTACTACACAACAAAAACAACACATTCAACGATATAATTATTAACAACCTAACTAATTAATTATACAACATCACATGTGAATGTTATTCTATTCAAGATTATATTTTTCAAACAAAACCACTATTTTATTTTTTTTAAAACCTTGCCTTGTATGTACAACTTTGATTTTGATGGATTAAACATTATCAAAGTTTAGTCCCATAACACAAAAATAACAAAAGTCATCATAAATGCACAAAAATAGTATGTGTGTTTGAATAAACTAATTTTGTTTCAACTCCACCTTCCACCTTAGAAATTAAAATGTTCAAACACACAAACAAAATCAACAACATGATTTTCATAAAAAAAATCACCCTTAACAAATCCTTCATCATTATAAGTTACATTTTACAAATCAACTTCTAAAGAAAATGGAAGATTTTCTCACATTTGGTGTGAGAAAAATCTTCCATGTAAAAAAAACATTCAGCCTCCAAGTTTTTTAAATAAATAAAAAGCTTATTGCAACCTTTAATTCTACCTCTAAATTGGAACAACAAAAAAAATCTTAATTATGTAGCACATGATATGATAATTACATCACCAAAACAATAAAAATTGTATAAAATGTCTATAAAAAAATACCTTTTCCTTTTTAGTTCATTTTAAATTTCTTAACAATAGGCATAAGTGCATGAGGGTTGTTGATGCAAAGGGGGAGATTTGTTATCACAATATAATGTGTCATTTGTTTAAAGGTTTCTCACCCAAATTTCATATTTTTAGATTTTAAATTCTAAATCATACCAATTTCATTCTTGTTGTTCACGATGATCATGTGGTTGATTTAACCAGCTTGACCAATGTGTTCACATGTTGGCTTAGTTGATTTGTTTACTTTAATTTACATGTTTCCTAGATGTTAATTGTTAAAAGGAAAAAAAAAAAAACTTTTATAATTCATCTATGGTTTGATAGGTTTTAGGGCAATTTAATGTTGTGAATTTCAATGTAGTGGGAAACTAATAATCAAATTGTTGAACAACATTCACAAAATAATGAAAAAATAATAATTATATAGTGGCAACTTAGTGGCACAACTAGTTGTATCAACAAGAATCATAGTTGACAACTAATTGTAAACAAGTCATATCTAATGGGTGGTGAAAATGCATACATGAGGCATGATCATATGTGTCGAGGTTGTACATTAATTGCAAAGTAGTCAATAATTGGGTGTTACATTTATTTTAATTGTAATATAATTGTTACATGCTACTAAAGTGCAACTTGTTGACAAAGGTAAACATGCATGGTCGACTACAATTGTATTTACAATGTGTAGATTCTACAATACAAATGTCCATCTTGTAATTAATTTGCAAATAAAATAAAGCCCCTTGATTTACTAACATGGCATTTCATTTATTAATTCCTTGTATTTCCATGGGACAATTGTCTAGCATAATTATATATTAGTTGTTTTAGAACTTTAATTGTAGGGCAATCTAGTTGTTGCAGACATGATTTCTCATAGTGATTTATGTTAAAGATGTAAGTTGTAAATTTGGTAGGGTAGCTGGCATGTTGTCCAATCTATCTTGTTAAATTTTATTATATATGGGTTATTACACCAATGTGTTTTGCACTTTGCACATGTAAACCATGATTTGTATATTGACCTTAGGATATGTTGATGTTGTAAACAAACCTTGATTATATCTATTGTTCATGTCTATTAATTGGGGGAGCTTGAGTGTGTCCTTGGAAAGTTATTAAATTGAAATTGAAATATATCTAGAGTTTCCAAGTTGGGTTCCTTGGCCATTATGTGTACATATGTATGGGGATTGGACATTTTCTGTATTTGTATGGGGAATTGTAGAAAGGCCATTTGATACATCATGTTGGAAGTGGGGTGAACAAACTAATGAACATGTTGATTATATCTTAAACATAGAGGGGATATTTAATCTACATAGGCCTCATGGAATTTCTATTTCATGTGTATGTTAAACATTAAAAAGTTGAGTTGGTTATTACAATTTGATTATTGGGTAGATTCATGTACTAATGAATTAGGGGTGCACTTTTAAAGTCCTAACATGGAATCTTAAGGTTGTACTAACAAGTTGATGTGGCAACATGAAATTGGTCAAAAAAGTTTAAATAGTACCTGAATAGTTTTAAAAAAGTGTTGAAATAATAAATTAAACACTAGTTATAATGTTTTTGATATTTCACACTTATTGAATTTTTAAAAAAATTCATATATCATATTAATATATATTTAAAATCACAATATAAATATATTAAACATTCATGGAACTTTGGAATTGAACATAATTTTAATTGTGTGAATTAAACATTGCTTATGGTTCATGTGGTTCCTTAATGATGTTCCCTTTTGCATTTTGACATGGATTTGCACATTATCCCATTGGATTTGGGCCTTTAAAATTTGTATAAATAATTCCAAATTTTGAATTTTTCATTTTTAATTAATTAATATGTCAAAAATAAATATTTATATTTCACCCAATCAAGGGTATATGAGAAGGGGTACCTAGACCTTAACATAATGGGAAAAAATGACCTTCAATATACCATTACCCATGAATAAATAAATTGAACTTTTGTATATATCATTACCCCAAGATATATATCAAAAATAATATACCCATACAACATTGGTCATAACATTTTTAATTTGCAACAACAAAATAATTGTAAAACACTAAAACTCATTCTATTTCTTCAATGATGAACTTGCTGAAGGTCTTTAGTCCTTACTATTTTGGTTTTGTTTAATCATTCCTTATAATATAACCTTTTCAATTTCATCCTTATAATCATCAAGAAGTCCCTCCTTGGTAATAAATAATTATTCCATCCTTTTAGAAGCAAAGTGTGCATCCTATTTTCGCATCATTTAGCTAATTCTTCAAGATCATCACTAGCTTGTCCACATTCAAAACTCCCAACCAACATTGTTGCAAACTTGTCAATATAACATCAACCTTAAAAATTCTCTTAGTTTCAATTTGAGATCTTGGAATATTTAAAAATTGCTAAACAAGGAATGCAACATTAGGGAATTGATTCTTATGATCATTGCACCAATATTGCGAGGGCGATTTCAAATCATTTTCATTTATAAAAATTCACTGATACAATGACATTTCAATTTTCACAAAAAAGATATTGGCTTTTTAAATTGATGGTTCAACTCCCCATAAAGAGTCATCAATGTTGGATGTTGCACGACTAAGGGTTACTACACATTGCAAGTTTAAATGCTTAAGCACTTTCATTAATAGAGTTAGTAGAATTACTTGTTCATCATATTCTTCTACAATAACCCTTGTTCTTTTTCTATTAATGTATTCCATCATGCATTATAAGCTTTTAAATTGTGGATTGAATTGGAATTAGGTTGAAAGTGACTATAAATGGTAAAAAAGGTTGCAACATGTTGATCTCAATAACGTGAAGGCCCATTTTGGCATACATAATCTCTAACTTTTGGTCAAATTGCCCATATACAAAAGGTGGGTTTATGAATGTTTGAACTTGGTACTTAACCCACAACTTGGTAGAAACAAAAAAATTGCAAATAAAACATTAGAAAGTAACCAAAATCCCCTAGTTTGGTTCAAATGCATTGTTGAATTATAAGGTTAAAGGTTTTAGTGATAGTTTTTGTAATTGCTCACATGGAGCCTAAGGGTGTTTTTTGTAACAAATATTTATGGTAACAAAAAAAATTAACTTCTCTTGGAAATGAATTTGGTTTTGATAGGTATTTTCAAATTTTGCCCCCTTAAACCAACCTCCAAGTGCAAGTTAATTCCAATTTTTGTTAGCCTTTTTCAGATTTTTTTTCAATGTAATGATTTTTTATAAAGTTAACTAAGTTTCAACCAAATTAACTTCATTCATCCCAACCCCAACCCTATTGTCATGTATGACATATTGACATGCCTCGGACATCACATGGCCAAAATAGGTCCCTTTGAAAGGTGAAGTAAGTTAAAATGATGCACATGACACAACCAAACTCACAGCAATAGCAAGGGTGTTCAAGTTTGTGCCTTTGTCCTTGACGTAAATTATAATTTTGTTGGTGGATGAATATTCAACAAACAAATATTTAATTCATTCAACCAACGCTATTCTAGAGGTGTCATGAAGTTCAAACAACATAATTGTAATTTGAAGGCAAAATCATCATTAATAAAATTTATTACAAGTGTAGAAGTATCAAAACTTTATTCTAAACATCTAAAGGCCAAAATAGGTAATGGTAGTGCAACTTGGGAGCACATATTGTGCAATGTTTGGGAGCACATATTGTTCCATCATCTTAGCCAATAGATTCACGATGTGTTCCTTTTTCTTCTTCCCTTTGTTCTAAGCAACATTGTATTCTTCAAACACCTTCAATTTTTGTTTGTAATGAAGTAAAATAGAAGCATGTTCATTATCAATGTGTCTTTTCATGCTTGTGATATCGTACAAAGGATTATAATAAACAATACCTTTCTTTGATTGTGTATGGTTGTTGTTAAAAGATGTTTGACATGGGTGGCATAAGATGCATTTCATCATGTTTTGAATAACATAATTTCAACCACAATAATGAGATTAATGAATATAAAGAACACCTAAGCATTTGTAGTGCAATGATGAAAAACCTATAACTTTTGGGTCTTTTATAGTTCTTATAATTGCACACCCCAAATTGCTTTGCATTAGCCAATTATTGCTTATGTCTACTTTGTTCACAATGTTTGTTAGTTATTAAATTAATTCAATTGTCAATATGTGAATAGTTTTTTGCTCTGCTTCCACTTCCCCAACAAGTTCATCAAAATCACAATTTGGGAATGAGGCAAAATCTATATCATGCAACATCTGGAGCTTGAAACCTTAAATCCTAAACCTCTACAAACTATAAACACTACCAACAACATACATTTCATGGCACACACATCATTGCAATGATGACCATAACAACAAAAGGCACCCACAACACCAATACTAACCACCAAACAACAATTAAAAAAACAAAAAAATGAATTCAACATGTTTTTTGCAAATGTCAGTTGAATGACATGTAACATGGAAACTAGAAACCTTAAACACAAAAAAGTTGAAGGTTCAAAGTTCAAAGTTTAAAGGATTACATGTTTAATTTTTTTTTGAATTGTTGTCATAATAGTTGTAATGCATCATCACTAAAGGCAAAATGTGATGTCGCCTTGCGAGAAAACACACATTGAAAGAAAATCATAACCACTTGTTTGCAACATAAAAACAAAAAATGTAACTTAAATGACCATATTTTTCACAACTCTTACAAAGACTAGAATATGCATAATGCATATTAAAGAACAACATTAATATTGATACTAGGGGAAAAAGGAGCCAATACCTTGTGGTATTGAGTATTAGATTAATATTACAAATTGTGATATTAAATTAATATGGTATTCACTAGGTTTTAGGGGCTAGGCTTGTAGGGGTATAATGGTATTGAAGGGAAATATCATGGAATTTTGATACTATGTTGATATGATATTTGATACCATTCTTGATTCTAAAGGCCAATCTATATACTAGCTTGATTACAATACATAACCTTCAATCACTATTTCATTAACAACCTACTAGTTAGCACAAGGTTGGTCCTTGGGCTCTCATTGGCCTAATGATTGTGTAACCCTTCTTTACTTGGATGGAGATTTCATAATAACTTTTCACATGAATGAAAAAGAAGGCATCTTGATTTTCGGATGATTATGTTTGGTAATTGGCTTGAATGTGTTGGTTATCATGAATGGTCTCAACACTCATTCACCTCGACTATTCACACTCACACACTCTTGCCGGTTACCTAGTCCATAGCATACATATTTGGATCTCCTCTTCTTATGGTGACATCCAAAGATCTATATGGATTACATGATGCATCCATTACAATAGGCCATGGGTTTGATCAGAAGGGATTGGATTGCATGATGCAACCCCATGCTATGATGGTATCAATGTCATGCATTGGTTTGCATGATGCATCAAGCAAATCATTTAGTGTGATCATTCAAGAATTGGATTGTATGATGTAAAGCAAACCATACGGTTTGACCATATGATCAAGAATTAGGTTGCATGATGCATCAAGGAGATCATCATATGGTTGGATGAGTCAAGAATTGGATTGTATGATGCATCAAGCAGATCATCATGTGGTTGGATGATTCAAGAATTGGATTGTATGATGCATCAAGCAGATCATCATGTGGTTGGATCATTCAAGAATTGGATTGTATGATGCATCAAGCAGATCATCATGTGGTTGGATCATTCAAGAATTGGATTGTATGATGCATCAAGCAGATCATCATGTGGTTTGATCATTGAAGCAGCAGGGTAATGGGGTTTGGAGCCATTCAAGAAAGGGATTGTGTATGGGATGCTGCTGCATCAAGCAGGTGATGGTTTTTGGATTTTCCCATTTTGGGTGTTGAGCATCACCATGGATTTTGCATGATTCCATCATCAGCCAGGCCTGCCTGACATAGTCCCTTTGATCTCTGCCAGGTGCTGGTGAGAGGAGAGAGAAACACAGACACAGAAACGCAGAGAAAAAATAGAGATCTGCATCAAGCAGTAGCAGCAGCCGCCCTCCTGATTGCATTGAGACTAAGCTTCTTCTTCTGCTTCTTTTTTCTTCTTCTCGATCTTCCCAGGATTTTTGTTTTCTTAGAGAATGTGCGTGTGGAGAAATGGAGATTCTTCATTGAAATATTTTCTGAATGATGGGTGGTTTTTGCTTTTCTGCCCCTGTTTTCCGAGTTTTGATCTGATCAGCTCCTGATGGGTTGTGCATTGACGAAGTTCGATTTGCGGGGAGAAGTTTGGTGGTTTTGTGGAGTTGGGTTGTTTGCTACAACAGATCTGCTGTTGTGATTGGGTTTTGGATCTTGACAGATTTGGGTTTTTGAGGGTTTGAAGTTGGAGGGCGTGAAAGATCTAGACCCCAAGAAGGAGAGGAAGAAGAAGAAGAAGAGGAGCATTTCTTTTTAAGAAAGCTCCTCTTCCTAATCTCTCTCGGCAGATGGTAGCAATCTTCTTCAAGTACTGAGGAGACACTTGCTGTCTCTTTGTTGGTGGAAGATTCGTGTTGGTGTTAGGGTTTCTTCTGGTTTGGGGTTTGAAGAAGAAACCTCGGGGTGTTTTTTCTGTGCCCAAATGTGATGTGTGGGTGGTGGAGCACAAGGGAAGGAACTCTTCCATTAAACCACATCCCTTCATGTGCGTCTGGTTTGGTAATTTCCTTGCTGCAGTGCTGCTAGAATGTGAGAATATGTGAGAGAATGGTTGGAAATGGAGGGGGATTAGGGGGCTTCATGCGACGGTCTAGCAACTACAGCAACAGCAGCAGCAACAACAGCAAGAAAGACAGCAGTAAACTGAGCTCTAAGATGGAATCACCCAAGCTCCAAACACGGACCACCACCTCCACATTCCCTCCTCCACACAAAACCCAGCTGCCAATGCGGTATCAAACTCAACTGTATCAAAATCCCAACAGTGCAAAGTCTTCTGCAGCAGCATCATCCCCCTTTTGCAGAAAGAACGTGTTGATCATCATCTTCATCCTCTTGTCTTTCCTGTTTGTTAGCATTTATCTCATCTCCTTAGCCAGAAGGCTGCAATCATCGCATGCAGTACAGCTGTTATCTGAGAAGGGATATGGCATTGTCATTGATGCTGGGAGCTCCGGATCTCGTATTCATGTGTTTGAGTACACACGGGGTCACATCTCTGCTGCAGTAGATCTAGTGGGTCTGGAGTCTGCAACTTTGCGGAAAAGGCCAGGACTGTCTTCTTTTGCCGACAATCCTCCACTTGCTGGTGATTCTTTGAAGGAGCTACTGGAATTTGCAACTCAGAAGGTCCCCAAGAAGGAGCAGAGCAAAACAAGGGTTTATTTGATGGCCACTTCTGGATTGAGACGCCTTGATGAGAATGTTCGTGAAGCGCTGTTGGCTTCTTGCAGAGATGTGCTACGAGCTTCCAAATTCTTGTTCCATGACAAGTGGGTATCTGTTATCAGTGGTCTGTTCCTGCCCCCTACAATGTCTTTTAGAAACCTCAATGTGAAAACCCTAGTTTTTCTCTGCAATTGTTGTTGTTGTTGCTGTTGCCTTTTCTTTCCTTTACTTGAAAGAGCATGTTGAGAATTCGATGTCTGTCTTGGTTCATGAAATTTCCACATTTACATGAGTGCGATTGCAGGCAGGGAGAAAGGGATATATGCATGGGTGTCTGCAAATTATGCTCTTGGGACACTTCACAGTGATCCTCTTCAGACCACTGGTATTATAGAGCTTGGTCAAGCCTCAATCCAGGTGAGGTCCTCCTTCCCACCCCCCCCTTTTGGTGTTCTTTTGGGTCTTCTTCTTGTCATTGTTCTCTGTGTTCTATTTCACATTGCAATGCATGCATGCACATTTAGATTTGGCATATGTAATTTTTGATTGTTTTCTGATGAAATAAAAGAATTCACATGACACATAGCAGAAAGGACATGAGAATTGATGCATAGAGATAATGATGATGCAGGTAACATTTGTACCGGAGGTGCCACCACCACCTTCATTCAAGCATACATTAGAGCTTGGAGGGAAAACCTTTGTCCTTTACTCCTACAGCTTTCTCAATTATGGTCAGGTGTGTTTATCTTTTTCAAGGAAAATGTTGATCTCATTTGTGCTTCTTTTTTCTGTTCTGCTCAGGCCCTCATGGGCAACTGCACTTGGCACCATGTACTTCTGTCAAAGGTGGAATCTTGGGGAACTCCTTGAGGACACCACTCTTTGACCTTTTCTTGCTGCAAAACTTATGCACATCATCTAGGAAAGACCCACAAGTGGCATCTCTCTTTCTAAGGATCATGTTTCTGATGTCCCCAGAAGTTTCTCAGCAAATGTGAAATGTCCAAAGATTGTCCTGGGTTTCCTGATCCAGGAATTGTATATTCTGACAACTGCTAGTTTTCTAGGTTTCCTGATTACAGGGGTTAGTTTCATGACCATCCAAGTTTAAATCCTTTGGGTTTACAGGAGGCAGCATGGGACAGCCTGCTGGAGTCAGTGCTAACTGGATCGGCCACAGCAAGTAAAGCTTTGCACACCAGTCAGTTTTTCTTTCACCTCTATTTTCTGGGTCTAACACTGAACTGGTTTGAAGGGTGGGATGACTCCAAGCTTTTGCATGTACTTGTGTAGCATCATCCTCTGTTTCACCGGATTTTTTTAATGCCAGAGATTCAGGTGGTGGGCTGGCAGTGGTGACACAAGAAACAGAGGAGGGGGTTGTGATAGATCCGTGTACTCCACGAGGATACAGATGGAGTGTGGAAGAGGGGCAGCATCATGCTGTCAGCATATCCACTGGCACACATTCTCCTGTCTCGTCAATCCTTTCTCAAGGAAACTTTTCTGAGTGTCGATCTGCTGCATACTCCTTGCTCCAGAAGGACCGTGGTACAAAGTGACCTCAATCTTTCTCAATGCACTGAGAAAGAGACCCAGCCAGAGAGAGAGAGAGAAAGTTTTTGGTGAAAAGATTGTTGGGACGATTGATTTTTCTTCTTCCTGTTTGCATGGAAATCTGCCATGGCCTCTGAGAGTTCTGTGGTCTTGGGAGCAGATGCCTGCACATACCCAAAATGTGCAATAGGAAGTGCTTTTGTTCCAGAGCTACGAGGGAATTTCTTTGCAACTGGGAACTGTTACTACACATCTGAGGTCTCTCCTTTTGCTCTATTCCTTTTTACCTCATTCATGAGTTACAGACAGGTTGTTTTGGATACTGCATTCTACTTTGACATAGTTGCAGCTCAGTTCATACTTCAAACAGAACAAATTGAGTACACAGATAAGATCTTGAGGCAACTGATCCACTCATAACATTTTCTTGTGTGCTCCAGTTCTTTAAACTGCCTGCCACGACATCATTGGCAGAGATTGTAGATGCAGGGCAGCACTACTGTGGTCAGGATTGGACACAAATTCAGGAGGAACACAAGGGTGCCGAAGAAAAGGAACTCATTAAATACTGTTTCTCAACTGCGTACATTGTAGCACTGTTGCATGATAGCTTGGGTATTGGCATGGCAGATGAGAGGTAAAAACATCATGCCTGCACCTCTTCTTCCTTCCGCCCTGTCCTTGTCTTCAATTGTGATTGACATGTGACAAGTGTTTGATTTTGATTGTGTAGGGTGAAGTTCACAAACAAGGTGCATGATGTTCCGCTTGATTGGGCATTGGGTGCACTCATTGTGCGACTCAATGAGGATGTGGAACAATCTTCTCCAGTGTGGTGGATGTTTACTGTGCTTGTTCTCAAGGGTTTGTTCCTTGTGGCATTACTAGGCGTAGGCATATTGGCAATCTGGTTTGTAGCACGGTGTCGAAGGCCACAGCTGACCACGATTTATGATTTAGAAAAGGGGCGTTACATCACAACTGCTTCTCGTGTTCGATAATCAACTTTTGTTTTGGAGACTATACAAAAACCCCACTTTTTACCCATAGTTTTTCCATTAGAATTTTTGTTTTTTTTCTTTCTGCTCACAAAGTGTCAGCCATTTTCAAGCATCTTGCAAGTTTAGTAGTAGCCCTGACAAAGTCACAGCCATGTGTGTTGATATTATTACTGTGGGGAATGTCACTGGGAAGTAAGTCATTTGTAGAAGGCTGCAACCTCAATCTGATATTTATTGTACCATTGTAGCAGGATGTCTACAATGGGGACTTGAAAGTCATTGCCCAAGGATGAAGCATGGTTCTTCCACTACCCATGTGCACAGATTTCAGCAAAGGCTGGATTCTGGTTTTCAGAATGTGTTTTTCATGCTTACAGTCAGGTGCACCTCAATTTCTTTCAAGAGAAGATCATTGTGTCAGGCTATCTGAGCATGGGTGCACCTTGATTTCCTTCAAGAGTAAATCTTCCCTTGTCAGGATGTCTGAGCCATGGGTGCAGCTCAATTTCCTTAACTCTTAACATCCAGGCTACCTAGTTCACTCTAGTTTCTGTGGGGGATGACTCCAGAACCATCGGATATCCTCCTCCCTTAGTAAAGTTTTGTGTTGCCAGAGAGCTAAAGTTTCATTGTGTAAATTCTCTAGTCTTTAATGTTGCAGTTGGAACAGTGAGCAAACTCTGCTCCAATCAGCTTGACAGTGATGTGCACTAAGCACCAGGAGCTGATGATGGCAGTGTGGTTGTGATGGTGGTTGGTTTGCTGCCATACACTTGTTGTGCTGTTGAAGCTCCCTAACTATTAACTTGTAAGCTGCCAGACAACTTGATCACAGAAGGGTTTTCTGGACCTTGTGATGAAAGGCTTTTAAGCGGTGTACCAGATTCTTCTTGTTGGATTCTTCAGTTTGCTTGTTGCTTCTTGAGTTTGCTGCTTTGTGTTGTACTGGAAATGTTTCCCATCAAGCTTTTCAAATCAAATGAACAATGCAATCACAGATAGGGCCTGTGAGACATGCTTGCATGTTGCAAAGCTAGAAAGGTAAAGAAAGGGGGGTTGGTGATTTGTGCAACATGGAGGTCTGTTGCTGAGAGATTTCTGCTAATTCCAAGAACAAGACCTTTCTTGAGAGTTGTTGAGGATGGGAGACAAAATCAAAGTTGAGGAAAAGGAGACAGAATTGAAGGAGGAAGGAAGAAACTCTCTTGGCCTCCAGTGGGAGCTCAAAAAACCAAAGTTGCTCAGCAATTCCAACTACAAGCATTGAGAAATGACATTGAAAAACATCTGGCAGGAAATGTGGAAGAGAGTACTATGCATCAAGAGAGTTTCTCTACAGAGATGGGAGTGCAAAGTAATTTTTTTGGTTTCTTCCACAAGCGTTTCTTCCAAGCACTGAGCGTCAAACTCTAATAAAAGAGCTTTACATACTTTACACTCCAAACAGTGAGCTTGAAACCGAACCACAGGCCTGCAGTCTGTAAACTGAGTTTGATGCAAATGAGAATCAACAGATCCATGCAACACGTGCTTCATGAAATTGCCCTCAGAAATTCCAGAGAAGCCAAATACGTAGAGTTGGAGCTGGAACGATCAGCGAGCTTGCCGGAAGGTCCGATTGTTGCTAAGGTTTCAGGCTTTAGGGTTTGAGGATTTTGGTTGAGAGAAGTGGAGAGAGACCGAGAGGATTCAGAGAGGGTCTCTCGCACAATAGTTGTTCGGCAGCCAAGTCGGGATCTCGCTCGCGATTGCAGCAGTTCCAAGAGCCCGGGACTCCGACCCACCCAAGAGCTCATATGCGGCTTTCAAACCAGACGACTTTCGCTTTGGGTGGGAAGAGATTTCCGCAAACTTGAGAAGAGTGTTGCTCCTCCGTTTGCAGGCCTTACAACAGATCGATCTTCCGGGCTTTACTCATGGCTACCCCAACAAATTTCTACAAGAATTCCGCTTACGCATACGCTCGCGAATTCGATCTCTCTTCGGTTCTTGACAATCTGCATGGTACCTACAAGAGCCCTCTCTCTCAAACCCTAATTGCATGTGATGATCCGAGACTTGCCTGATTCTTGAGTTTCTGCATCCTGATGTAATCTTGGGTTGCTGCGAGACTCCGTGTTCGCTCGGCTTGATGCAGCAGCAGCAGCAGAAACAAACAATAGCTGCTGTGATAATTGCCAGGCTTCTTGCTGGTTTTAGGGTTCTTCACAGGTTTAGAGTATCTTCTTTTCGACGTTTGGGCAACAGAAGAACATCTTCTTGGGTCGCTCTCAGTTCTTGGGTTGTAGAGTTCAGCCAGGATCTGAATTTCCATTCAATGGAAAACAGAGTAGGAATTGCAGACTTGGCGAAAGGACAATGAAGAAGACATCACTAAGAAACAAACAGATTTGGATTCATACTGTGAAGCTCAGAAAATAAGTATCTGTGTTTTCATGTCTATGCTGCAGCATACAGGCTTGCAACTGGGGCTGCTGCTGCTCCTGAAGCAGCAGGAAGAGATAAGGAGCCTGGCAGCTTTGAAGCTGCCCAGAAAGTGGAAACAACAAAACGCAGTACCTCCCGACATCAGCATGGCTCTCACAGTGAGCAAAGCACATCTACATCACCTTCTATTCTGTTGCTGAAACTTTTCACTTCTTGCATTGCATCAATGAACATTCTTTCTTTTGGCTCTGTGACTTCTTCATGGTGCATGCACCAATTCTGGTAGGTTGGATTTCATCTTTCCTCTGGAGATTTATGTGACAGAAGCTTAGCAAGGCAGACATAATCTTGTGAAGAATAGGATCTGAATCACAACATGCTAGATATTTGCAGGAGATATTCTTCTTCCATTGTTGACAGTTTTTCTGCTATTGCAGCACTTGGTGTTCTGTGTGGTGAAGTGCATCTTGTTTTGTTGGCTGAAATGCAGGGCGGCATGAAGGAAAGCACTATCACCCATATTGTCAGCTCAAAACAGCAGCAAGAAACTCTGCGGACTGCATCACCCAGCTGGAAACCCATGGCCAAAGCTCCAGGTGCAAGCTCTGGACCCTACAATATTCTTATGTTAGGCAGATTGCAAGTGCCAGGGGTAATCACTTAGGAGTGTGTTGGAAATCTGTTGAAACTTTTTCATTCTGGCAATCCTATGAATTTGCAAGCACTTCCTTACTCTGAATGACCACACTAGATCTCTCAGGATACATGACTGCATGTGTCCTTTCTGTCAAGAACCCATGTACACTGTTTTCCTGAAAAGTGTCACAAAACTAGTTCTGCACCTTTGAGCCCATCATCAAGCTTTTTTCCTTGCAAGAAGTGCTCACTTTGTAATGGTTTTGTTTCTAACATGGTTGCATAGGATATTGCAGAGCTCCAAAGTTTTACTCATCATGTTCATGAATGTGTCTTGGTGAGTAGCAGAGTTTCAAAAACAGAACAGAGGATACTTACACATCTCACTTTGTGTATTGCTTATTTGTCTTTAGGGAGGTAGCCATGCCAGAGCTTGAAAGTATGGGCCATTGGAACCAAAGCAAGGTCTCTCAAGGACGGGTATTTTTCTTTCCTGTCTAAAAAGCTCCAAGTGATTTTTCTATTCATAGTGAGAGTGTGCAATGCATTGGCTGGACAGACTGCTGCAAGTAATTATTGTAAGGCTGAAAAGAGGCAGTGATATGCAGTCAAATGCTTATCATTCAATACTATACTATACTATTCTTCTTCTTCTTCTTCTTCTTTTACTGTAATGTAAAGCTGATTATACAACAGAACAGAAACACCTAGGAATGGACACTGTATGCTGATTGCTGTTTGTCATGACAGGCCACATCTGTCATGGGGTTTGATCCATACAACATGAAATCTGGTAAGCAGGGATCTCCTCAGCACCTCTAGAAGGATGAGCCAAGAAATTCAAGTGAGGTTTTCTTAGTTGTCCAGGCTGTGATTGCAATCATCTTTGGACTTGGTGCTTCATCTATGATATCAGTCTGCAATTGAGTTTGTTTTGAACATGGGTTTTGTTTTGCTGTACTATGTGGTTCATGCAGCAGTAGTTCTATTGATCAAGATGTCTAGACATGGGTGCCTGTGGAACTTACTTTGAAAGATGAGATCTGTGATGTGTTTTCCAGATGAGGAGGTGCCATTGAAAGTTGGGAGGGTCAAGTTGCAGAAACCAGACACAATTGGGTCATCTATCTTTGGCTTTGATCCACAACAAGAGAGCTCCAGTGACGAGGACAGCAAGATCAGTACACATACCAAACATGCAGATGACCTGTGCCCTCTGCCAGTTGAGGTCTGTACTGGTGTTGTTTGCATTACTTGATCCTTTTCTGTATTATTATCCATAGAGATTGGAAGGTTGATGAGAGCAGGTGTCTAAAGTCTGTTGATGTTTGCAGTCTTCTACAGAGGAGGTTGTTGTGAAGAGGAGATCAGACCAGCGGTTTGCTGCTCCTGGTGAACCTACATGTGCTATCTGTGGACGTTTTGGAGCCTACATCTGTGATGAGGTCTGTACATGATCTGTACCATGTTCTCTTCCATTTCCTCCATTAAACCTGCATCCAGAAAACTATGGACTTCTGAGTCCTTGATTTTGACGATGCCTTTGTTGCAGCTTATGATGCTGTGCATTGATATTATTGTGTGTATGATCTGGTGTGGCTGGGGAAGACAGAAGATGACGTGTGCAGCCTGGAATGCAAGCATGAGCTTTTGCAACAGCAAGCTGAAGCTCATGCACAGGTATTATGTCTTTTACAAATTTTGAAAGTGAAGCACTGAGCCATCTTTTGGTCTCCCTTTCATTTAAGTGCTTCTGACCATTCCATTCCTCTTGTGGTAGGTTCTCCAATATAACCATTGAATGTGGTGGCAGGCAGCAGCAGAGGCAGGGACCTCATTTGTGGCGCCTGTAACACCAGTTGGAGCTCTGCAACTGCCAGAAATGGAGATTGATAAATGGGATTACAAGAAGCATCGATGGACTTATCGCCATAGTAGTCTTTCAACCTTCCGATGGTAACACTGTCTGTTTCACTGAACTCCCCTTTCTTCTTTGTCTCTGCTCTCTTTGTTGGAACTCTATCCATAGTCCTCATGTGTACAACATAGACAATTACTGATAACTGCTCTCCTGTGTGTATGTGTGTGTGTGGACTCAGTTGGAAGTGCAAGCGGCCTGGGCATCTTCCTGATGATTGTGTTGTCACAATGGCGATTCCAGCTCCCTCACCTGCAAATCCAACTCTTTATCAGGTGTAAATATTGCTTGATTATTCTAGGCTCATTGCGACCTTAGAAAATGGTCATTGCTGAAAGATCTCTCTCTGGGTTCAGGCTAGTTTTACTGCATAGTAGTCAACCATTATACTACTTGCTGAACTGATTTCCAGAAGAAGAGTGGGAGCCTAGTGTGTCTCCTTCAGATCCATAACAGGCAAAGTAACCACCCTTGTTATGGCTGTTAGGAGATTTACAGTTTCAAAAGGATGCAGTACTAGTCCCAGCAGACTCATGCTAGATCATAAACTGACATTGTAAAATACACCATACTTTAGTCCTGTTAAGGATCCACAAAAAGTGTTTGTTTCTCACCTATCTTGATCTCTGATTTGTTGATGTTCAGATTCCAGCAGAGCAGAAGCGTCGGGAGGTCTGTCCAAGAGCAGAGCTTCGTGCCCTGTATAAGAGGTATCTTCCTCTACCTTCACCTACCGTAGCAGAGATATTTTTCTAAGACATTGCTTTTGAAGGAAAAAGCAGCACTGTTCATGGACTTTGCTGGAACCCATCTGTCAGTTTTGCTACATTCTTACTGCCCTATGGCTGGATGACCTCCATGAAATCCGGTTTTTTGCCACTGTTCTGTATAGATCAGATTTGGGCAGGAAAGAATTGTATGTTCACATCATGTTCCTTTTGTTGTCATGTGTATGTTCTGTTCCTGCTGCCTCGTATTTCTGACGTGGTGGTGGTACTTTTTTTATGATGTTACAATACAGATGTAAGCAAATAGGAGCAGGGGCCAATAGCTCGACATGTGGAAAATGTGGGACCCGTTTCAACCTGGCCTTTTGCTTGGACTGCAGCAAAAGCTTTTGTGATAGGTGGGTGCACGACAGAGCAAAAAATTGTCCACATTCCTGAATTCTGAAATTAGTGTTTGGCACATATCAGTTTCACACAAGTTCTCTCTGGAAGCACATTGATATTTTCTTTAAGCATATCAGGTTTGTGCTGAAGAGGCTGCTGAGTTGAGGTGGGGTTGGGAATTTGCAGTCTGGGTCACTTGACACAGCATTTACAGGAAAATCCATCTCACCGTCAGCTCTATTCCTTCAAGATGCAGCGGGCAGTAAGCAAAATACTTCAGCTTTTACCAATTTTGCAGTTGCCTGCTGCACATCTACTAGTTCCAAACTGGTTTTCATGTATCTGTGTAGAACAAGTTCTCTGAACAACTTTGTCATCATTACATCATGTTTCTTGTACTGGATACAGACAACCTCAGAGCTTGGGTTTGGAATCTAGAGATGCGCTAGAGTAGCTAAAATATCTCCCTTGTTATGATGATGTAGGTTAAGTGCTGCAATGGTCTGTGTCCTGTTGTGGACATGAGGAAACTATTTGCATGCAATTCATGTATGACAAAAGCTTTTGACAAATACTACAGCATGTACAATGCCACATGGTAACATCTGTTTCCCTTACCTTCTTCTCTATTTATATCCCCAACGCATTTCCATGTGAAGCAGATGTATCTCCCCTTGACTGGTTCTTTCTGTGGCTTCCTGAAGAAGTGTTAACCTTGCTGTTTTCTTCTTCATCGTGAGAATGGAGATTTCTCTATTCTTATGAAAGATATTCCATGTGAAGCAGATGTCTAAGTCCATACCGATGTCTTTTCAGTGCTATCATGAGTATTCTGCTTGCAGATTAAAACCAATTGGGCATTCTGTCCAATTATTTCTCTCTTGCCACATGCTGACTTGGTCCAGAATGGAAGGTGATTTGCTTCTTGAAGTGTTCCAGCATTGAAAAGGGCTCACATTTTTGTGTGGTTGTGCAGGGAAGGGGGTGGCCTGAAGATGATCATCAATGCTGTCTGCTGTGATGATCATTTTGATTGGTATGCCTTTGTAGTAGCTCTCAATCCTACATCTCTCTACTTTTGTCTAGTAGTAGTTGTATGTTTCAAAGTGTGATGAGTGAGTGTGTCCGAAGCAAAGAAGTGCAACACTTTGGAGACAAGAACATACTTCGTAGGGTTGTGGGTTTTGCTAAAATGGTGCAGAAGGATTGTGTTACAGAAGGTATGGAATTTTTGCTATTTTCTGGAAAAGAATGATGACATGAATTTTTATGGCATTGCGTGTTGATTGTGCAGGCATCGGATGAATTGCCCACATGCAGATGTGGAAGAAAGTGGTTTTCTTATTAGTAAAGATGGATCGGATCTGTACAGAAGTCAGCTTAGCGAGTTTCTTTTCTGATGCAGTGCAAGAAACGAAATTAGTGGTGGGTAGATTCTTTTATCCTTGAATGTTTGTAGAGCAATCCAAGATATGTAACATAGATACAAATCAGAATTACTGATCTTTATGATCTGATTCTTTCTGGAGACTTGGGTCTTCTTAGTTCTGGCTGGAATTGGTGTTTCCCCTGAATGCCAGCATGAACGAAGTAGGAACTGGATATATGCACATGTTTAAGCTGGAATTGCACATGTGTTTGAGCTTTTGCAACAGAAAAGAAAATAGATAACACTTGTTTGGGGGCTGGTGGGGGGCAGTTCCATTCATTCTGGTCTTCTGTTGGATTCCACCAACCTCATATTGAATGCTCTGTTCTTCACATTAAAGATGAAAAACTTAGTGAATTGCATCCACCAATTTTGTTGCTTTTTTTGGCAGAGATCACTCACTAGGGCTGCAAGTTGAAAGATTTTACAAATTTTGGTGTGCAAGATGAAGTCTTGTTGGACATGAAATTGTGCAATAAGCACACTTAAAATGCAAAAGGAAAATTTTCAAAATTCAAAATTATTATTTTTTAAATAAATAAATTTGGCACTCTCTCCCTAAGTGACATTTTTATTTTTAATTTTTATTTCCTTTCCTCATTTCTCAATTTTTGTGAGTTTCACTATGAAATTCAACACCGACTCATTTCTTCTATTTTCAATAATTTCATAAGATATATTGAAACAAATAGAAGATGATCATGTGTTGTTCTCTTGAAGAAAATCTAAATTAAAAAAAGAAAATTTCAATTGATTTTGAGAAAATTAACAATAGAAAAAAATAAAAAATGGACCCAATATGTCCCCATGATATTTTTAACATTAATTCGAATTAAATTTGATATTGACATAAATAATGATGAATTATATACATAAGTAACAAGTTGACATGTCGAATTATTGGCACGTCGAATCGTAATCTCCACTCCCCGCCCGACATCTCGTCGTCTTATATAAAACCCAACCCAGGTCCCGACGTTCCGACGACGTCCCGACACTCTCGTTCTCCTTTTCGTTTCCGACCTTCGAAGATTTTCCCGAGATCCGTGGCATTTTTGTTTTTCCTTGGAAACCAATTTGATCTTTCAATTTCTGGTTCTTTTTTTAAAAAATTTCCTCCTCATTTTTGGTCTCTGTCGGGAAGTGTTTGAGTTGTTTTTTTTTTTTGATAATTTTGTTTTAACAAAATTTTACGACCATGGCAAGGAATTCCGTGAGCAGGAGCGGTGGGAAGAAGCGACACAAGAATGCTGCGGCGGGCGTGGTGAGAACAAGGTCATGAGCCCTGTAGTGAAGTTCGTGGACATGAGAGCCGCGGCGGGGCAGCGGATGAGCATTGTCGGTGCCAGGATAGGGGGAGAAAATGATTCACTTCCGAGCGAATCTTGCACTCGGATTCTACATCCTATTCATCCTGTGCGTCGCGTTGCGGCCGCCGAAGCTGCAAAGGAAATGAAAGCCGCTGCTACAGGTAAACCGTAAACTACACTAGACAAAACATCTCATCAACATTCTCTACTCCTCTCAGGGGCCCTGTTTTCGTTGAGGCACACTGCTGGCTGTGGTGCTCTTTGCTAATTTTCTGCCACGATTATGAATCGGAGCTTTTGCAGTGCCGCCAGTCCTTATCTGATTAGCATCGCATTGTTTGATTTCTATTGTAACACTCGGTACATGTCCAATGTTGCATCTTGTTTGATATTTGATTGCCGGCTGCAGAGACGAGAAGGCAGAAAGAAGCACGAGCCAGAGACAATGCGGCGAGACAACGTGCTGTGGTGCGTGCACGTCTAGCGTACAACATGGCCAGACATACGTAACACAATGTTGCGAGGCGCTGGCAAAATGCAAATAATTGCCTTTTACGTAGGTATCATCTTGATCTTCTTCGTACATGACATGCTGCAATTGCAGCATTTCTGTTTTATCCTTTTGCTCAGAAATATAACATACCACGCCATACATAATTTCGGATGTGGAAATTGTAGGCGCCTGCCTGTTCAGCCAATACATTCAATCGTTAGCGGCTCCTGTACATCTAACGTCTACTGCTTTTGACTCTAGCCCTCTTGTGTTGTACAAGCGTGCAATTGAGAGGAAATCATAGCATGCCTAAGCAGTGATAAAGCCCTTGATGTGTAGAAACTGCATTTTTACCATCAAACTTGTGTTGGCTCATGTGTTACATATATGTTGAAGCTTACACATCCATGTACTTGTGCTGGGGCTAGTTGCAAAGCTCATAGTTAGAAGGGAGAGAGAGAGAGAGAGAGAGAGAGAGAGAAATGTTGCATACATCCACAGATGTCTATTGGGGTTGTTGCAAAGTTCGCCAACTAGAGAGTCGAAGATGTGAGAGATGAAAAGGTTGCGAAATGCATAGATTGCTACCGAGGTCAGTTGCTAATAATGTAGCTTTGAAGTTTGCCAGTTGGAAAGATAGAGAGAGGCCTATCCATGTACATGCACACTCTCTTATATGGGGCATGGCTAGGAGAGGCTTTTCGAGACTAGTTGGGAAGAATTTGTGTGTACATTATGTTTCTAAACTTACAAAAATCAACATTTCACCAATAGTGTATTGTTAATAGACATTTGCCAATGATTATCTATCTAGCTTGGTCATTGTCTTGCCTATGCTACTTGATATTTTGCCATTTGCATTTGCTTTGAATGAATAGACATCCTTCAAGTACCTACAACGAATCTTAAATTGTTTCAAAACCTTTCCACTGGCATACAACCTCCAGTGTAACCTGGGCAACAGTGAGATCTCTGCTGGATCATCCATCCTTGATAACTTTTTGATGGCCACAATGCAAAATTCAGATGGGATTGGATATCTCTGACCTAGACCATATCTGAGATTTGAACTCAAAAGAGCTCTTTGATCTCAAAGAAGAGAAAGTTCTAGTGTGTAGAGGTTTCAACTTTTCAGGAAGCCATTGAAGGGCACCTCTCACCTATGTTGTCTAAGAGACCAGAAGATTCCCACTTAGAAAGTGTGGAGTTAACCAGTCGCAATGCAATCCTTTGGGAGTGCTGAGAAGTTGAGATTCAACCAAGTGAAAGGCTCAATGTCAGCTCAATGAATAAAATGGACATGGGCCTAAAGGGTATGAAGTCTTCATTCACGGTGAAGCTGCATGAAGCCAATTTGTTCCTTATTGCACCACACAGGCATTGGGACTCCAGCACCAAGTGTAAGAAATTCACATGCAGCTCAATAAATTAAACAGACACGGGCAACACTGCAGTGATGTTCAGACTCCACCAAGTGTGAGGATTTCACAGTCAGCTCAAATATGAACGGGTCTAGAGGGTACCTAAGGGTTTTTGTAGCAAATTTGAATGCTGATTTGTACCATGTCACAATGGTCACAATTTCATTAACCAATTTCCAAGAATATTGTAAAATTCCAGTGGACTGCTCAACAATAGCAGACAAATGAGTGCAATGGCAGAAATCTTCAGTCACAAGAGTTTCCCGAACAGAAAGTACCACAGTGTACTTCCTCTATGAAGTCTAATGTACAAATTACAGAATCACCAGAAATACTCAGACATCACAGCAATTAACTAAGTGTTGTCCCTCAAGTGATACAAAACTCAATTCACACAATTAAAGCACTTTATTTAGCATTCAAAGAATGCAATGGATTAAACATAACCTGCCAACCAAAACCTTAGAAATCAGTCTCAACTACTTGACAAGTTTACAAACATGACATACACATCTTCATTGTAAAAAACCCAAAAAAACCACAACAGCAAATAGGCTGGTCGACAACAATGGTCAAATCCATCCAACATTTTCAGTACAAAGAAACATGCCAGTGACATACAAACATTCTGGCTGATCCTGGTCAATACTATGGCCCAACAACTCCCCCCCAAAACAGAAAAAGTTATTCCTACCACTAGTGTTAGATCAGCAGGTCTTTGGAATTAGCATGTACAGAGAGAGCTCGATAGAAATCAATGGACCATGGCAGCCTCTACTTACTAAACCAACAAGTCACTGGCTGCCATCATCCCATGACCAGAGAGTATGTTTCAGACGTTTTAATTGGTCACAGAGCCAAAAGAAAACTACATCCAAACTCCCAAACCTACTACCATACAACCCTTCTTTCTTTGACTGTGTGCCTTTTTGAAAGAAGCATGTCTAATCGACAAATCCAATGCACAAACTTCAAATTTGCTGGGTTATGGCCCGAAAGCAGAGGCAAACAAACTGTCAGTCCTTCCCAAAGCTGCAACACATCCTTCCCACTACCCTCCAGTTTTGAAAGCAAGCTGCTGCCCTTGGTAGCAGTGAGCCTCTGATGCCTGGCCATCAGCACCTTTGTTGATAATCTGTTCCCAAGACTAGTGGTACATTTGCAGTCTTCATCCCTTGATATTCCTTCCCAATTCTCTTCCTTATGTCTCTGTCCCTATCCTTGACAGTAAATCTTTACTATTTCAAGTTTTCTGGCAATCCCCAAAAAAATGGCAAAATAACTTGTGGTTTGCATTCTTTGTTATCATCCTCTGTACCTTGTTTTCTATGTTCCACGAGGTTGGCCTGCACCATTCTGCATAGGCATTTGTTGGTATTGAGACATCATCTGATGAGGCGCATACATCATACCTGGGGGTGGCTGCTGCTGTCCATATTGTTGCTGCATCATCTGCATTGATCCAGGATGTATTGCTCCATTTATGGGTCCACTCATGTTGTTCATGCCACCATTCATCCCGCCCTGCATGCCAACATTCATGGACGACATGACTCCTTGGTTCCCCTCTTTGCTACCAGATTGGTCCCCTTGCTTGGCAGTTGAAGCTTTTTCACCCTCCAGCTCCCGGTACTTGTGAAGGTACACCTTAAGAGGCTCCACATAGTCTTCAAATCCAAGGGTACTCATTGCCCACAGCAAATCATCACCATTTATAGTCTTTCTCTTTTCTCTCTGGCACTTGTCAGAAGCCTCACCTGCAAGATTCGTCAGGGTCACAATCTGCATTCACTCTGCCTCGGGAAAAGTTCCTGGCCACTGTTGTGCCAGTGATGAAATTTGCACCCACCCAAGAACTCCACATTTCTAAGTTATGTGATCTCGTACCTAACAGTTTTGTTAAAATCTGCGTGCATCCCCAAACCCACACCCCTTGATTTTCAGGTGTCGGGGGATGCCGCTCTCCAGTCAAGTCAGTTTCCAGATATTGAAGATTGACAAAATCCGTGACTAAAAGATGAATTCCTGTGAAAAACGGAGAAAAGAAGAACTCCACACAAGCCAAACCAGTCTGGGGCCAGGGTCTTGCCTACCTCGTACACACCAATCGTCAAAATTTCTGGTGTTCTAGATGACTTAAATACCTGTGATGAAACTGATGAATTCCGAGACGCATTCCTGCACCGTCTCCTTGGCGTCTTTCGAAATTTTGGCATTGGAAGGGAGCGCCTTCTTCATGATACGGCTCACATTCGCAATGGGAAGAAACCGGTCCTGCTCCCTGACCGACGCATCCTGATAGTGACCGCCGCCCGACTCATTGTCCGAATGCGGACTACTCTCGGGGGAGCCCGGCTGCTGACCATAGCCGTCGGCCATCTCACCCCGGTCCTTCCTGTTCCCTGTCGTCTTCACCTACCTTTCTTCTCGTCGCCTTCCTCCTCCCTCTTCACCTTCCAGTCTCTTGGAGCGTCACACCCTAATCACACATCACCCTCTGTACAAAACGAAGGTCCGCCCGCAAGAAAGCCGTGCTTCAAACCACCACCAGGTAGAGAAAAACCCTTGATCTGCACTACAGAAATGGCCCCCCACTAGCCACCGTCTCCGGTCACTGACCTCTCAACGGCAGCATCACCAGATGTCTCCACTTGAAGCTATAAACCAACTCGCAAGATGTCCAACCCAGTCGAAAACCAACGAAGTCGACAACAAGGCAGAGAAAAAAAACAACAAACCAGCTACGATTTGCTGCCAAAAGAAACCCACTTCACCAAAACCAAAAAAAACATAAACCACGAGTCCTGAAACGAAACCGAGACAACAACCACAACCCACAAGCCCGCCGCTTGCTCTACCCGCAGATTTCACAAAAATTCGAGCCTACTTACTTGCCTGCAATATATCTGAGTCTTGGCGCCAACTCTCTCTACATCATCTGACCATTCAACGTGAAATAGAAACAAAAGCCCACCCAAAAAGGGGGGAAAAAAAAAGAAAAAAAGAAGAAGGAAAAAAAAAGTCAGAGCACAAGAGTTAGTGAAGCAGCAGAGATAGATGTCAGCGCAAGAGCTAAAAGAAGATCACGCGACGGAGCTCATCACCAGAAAAGCAAAAGAAAAAAAGCAACGCAAAACGACAACGAGGAACAAGATGACGATGATCCGGGTCGCACTTCCTCCCTTGGGAAGAGTCAAGACATGGCGCTCATACGGGTAGGTACATGAACCACCCGGCCTTCACCCGGCCTTCGCAGGATATCGGGATACCATGTCATGGACACACACACCATGTCATGTAAGCTCCAAGACATGGCGTTCACTCAGGTACATGAACCACCCGGTCATCTCAGGATATCCGGATACCATTGTCATGTAAACTCCAAGACAGGGCGCTCATCCAGATACATGAACCACCCGGCCATCTCAGGATATCCGGATACCATTGTCATGTAAACTCCAAGACATGGCGTTCATCCAGGTACATGAACCACCCGGCCTTCTCAGGATATCCGGATACCATTGTCATGTAAACTCCAAGACATGGCGTTCATCCAGGTACATGAGCCACCCGGCCTTCTCTGGATATCCGGATACCATTGTCATGTAAACTCCAAGACATGGCTTTCATCCAGGTACATGAACGGCCTTCTCAGGATATCCGAATACCCATGTCATGTAAGTGTTTTTGGTGTTTCCATAGTAAACATGTGGGGGACATGGCCGCCCCACATACATAAGTACCCATCTACATACCCATCCCTATCGAGCAATCTCAATGCTCTGATTGGCTATCAGGTCACAAGGGACATGGCTGCCTCCACATACATACATACCCATTTACATACCCATCCCTATCGAGAAATCTCAATGCTCTGATTGGTTATCACATCAGGAGGGTCATGGCGACCCCACATACATACCCATCTACATAACCCATCCCGATCGAGAAATCTCAATGCTCTGGATTGGCTATTAGATCACACCGATATTGAATAATTAATTTAGTTTTAGTTTCTTGGTTCAACTCTTGGGGTTTTTAATTTTGAAATTTTTTGATAAATAAATAATAAATTGATTGTAAGGTACCCTTGTTTCAAATAATTTGAATTATTGCTTTAGTGTTCAAGTGGAATGTTATTGAATATTTTTCCCTTCGAGACAACTAGAGATCAAACTTTTACATCTTAAGCAACTTTTTTCGATATTTTGATAAATTAAAAATAAAATTATATATATATATCAACAAATTAAAAAAATAATTTAATTTATGTTGAAGCCACCAAGATATCTCTTACGTTATACATTTCACATTCCCAATTTATAATCACACTTATAATGCGATTAATTTGAATAACAATTATAGGATGTCATGAGTGAAGTTTGGATTAGTGTTGTCATTTTAAAAAAACTTTTTTTTTGTTTGCAATCAACTTATTTGCAACTAGGGTTGCAATTAAATGTTAAAATCAAATTATATTTAGTTATTTTTTCAACTATGCATGGACTCCATATAATTTTCGGTGTTGTCTACAACTAGGTTGCAACTAATGTTTACTTCATCTTTCATTTGGATGATTATTCATCATATTATAATACATGTATATTCATCATATGTGATATCCCATATATATATATCATACATGACATGTGTATATACATCATATGTGTATATATGATTGCATATATACACAAAGTTGCAACCAACCTTCTTTTATTGGTGAAATCTTTTAAAGAATCAAAATTAGCATTTGAAAATTTGAAAAATAAAGTGATTTTGCAAGTTTTCTATTGTCAAAAGCTTCTAAGAAACACAATTCCAAAATGGAAAGAATTGAAGGCTAAAGTGTTCCCCATTGAATTTTGGCACTATGGCTAAAAATAAAGAAAACCAAGGTAAACTCCAATGCTCTTGAAATGTATTTATTTCCAAAAAACCCTATAAGGGTGAGAAAATCACCAATGTTTTCAAACCTCAATATTCATTAGAAAAACATTGTTTCTCATCTATGCAAAATTTATGGCCTATACATGTGAACAAAACTATCAACCCACAACAACATTTAAATCCCATTCACTTTTAAGTGATCAACTCAAGAACAAAATTATTTTTTACATCGAAATCAATGACCCCAAAATTACTAAGCTCAGCCAAATTACACATGTCCCAAAGTTAGCAACCTCCATTCAAATATTGTGGCAAGCATTGGCTTCAATTGTTTGTGCATGGTAGAAATATGGACATGCATGCATATAATCATAGTATTAGATATCTTTGAATGGAGCAAACATTGAACCAAAAGGACAAAAAACAAAGTTGTTTGTACTATGTGCTTACATCTACATCTTTAGTAGTCAACCACATTTGGTTCATGACCTTACACTTGTTTAGGTGAATTGGCTAGTGTTGAAGGTCACATAGGTCCTTTCAATGGTCATCTACTTTATCATGGTCCTCCTAGTGCATAAGTCTAATGCACCTTGTTGTTACATAGTTTGATATACTAAAATTGAACTATGCAATCCCCAATGTATGCCATGGGCCTTGTAGCATGTAACAAAAACTCATGGGGTTAAAGCTTTTGAACTATGCCTAAAACTTTCATTACATGTTATAGAGCCACCTAATATCCACTTGATATGTATACCTCAATTTTATTCGACTACAACTTTATGATGAATGTCAAATGGTAACCAAGTATTGCACACACTAGGCAAGTATATATGAACATGAATAAATAATGATAGTTATTTCCTTAGCTATCACATTGTAATAGTACACATTAGGGCATGCACTAATATCCATTTTCTTAGATTTTTAAAGTTGTCTTTAAACAAGAAGCACATTGATAATCCATCACTCCTTTTGCCTAATACTTGTTGATTTACCCAAAAACTTTTGAAAAATCAACATTCGATGTCCTTTTTGTGACTTTTGGCATCACTACAACAAAAGGTGTCCATGTACACCAAGTGATTTCATTGGAATTTGAATGAATTCATTGGTTGTAATAAACGAAACCTAATGGAGATGGAATGAATTCACTGGTCTAGTGAACAAAGACTAATGAATTGCACCCACATTTTGTAGTAGTGCATGGACTCATTTAGTACAAGTTTCAAATGTAACATATTTGCCTAGATCTTAACATCTTTGGACATTTTTTTTTAATCACAACCAAAGAACCTTAATTTTTATCCATTACATTCACTACATCACACAATCATAATCTAATTTAGATATTCCAAATTTATACCATACTTAGACCAACCATGAACCATGGAGATAGGTCAATTTTGCAATCCATTTTCATTAGTTTGTGAAGCTATTGTTTTTTAAAAGAATGTGCACCAATGTAAAGAAAAAATCTTGCATCCATGAAATAAAATGTGGCAAATGAGATATGGAGGGGTAGAAAAATTGGAGAAAGCTAGAATTACAAGCTTCTCATTTGATTTTATGGTCTTATTATAAGCAATGCATTTCCCTAAAGTTTTTGAAAACAACAACAATGCATTTATGCATACCTTATTTATTGTAGCAATGCACAACATTATAATTACACAAAATCATGTTCATGACCACCTCCTATCCTTCCTCCAACTCTTTGTATGTTGCACTCTCCCTTAAATGGTGGTTATATCATATTAAGAATTTTGACATATATGAGGAATCATATTTTTGTAATAAAATTCTCCTTCCCCCATATTCAAAAAAATTTAAACAAGAATCAAATGGTTAACAAATGGAACATTTTCTTGGATTGAAAGAACATGAAGAAAAAGGATTAGAATATTCATTTAATTCATGAGAAAAATGAATGAAAATGCTTCATGAAACATTTCACATCTTATTGATCTAACGACATGTTGATTGAAGAAGACATAAAGGAGATATATTGCACAGGTCTTGTTAGTCAAAAGAGAATTCCTTGATCATTATTTCACATACATGCCAAAAGTTGTTAGATCAAAACCCTACATGATGTCCTTATCCCAAATATCCTCAACCTCTTCAACTATCCTCAATGTTGATTGAATAGGAATAAACCTTAGTTTTTTTTTGTTTCAATTAATTTTTTTTAAACCACTAGTATTGTTTTGTAACATTTGGAACTATACAACAATTAATATTGTGCTAACAAAAACATACTAGTAATGTTAGTTTTTTGTCACTTTACAAAATCAATGTCTAGTGCCACATTTGCAACGTTTAATCTAACCACGTCTAGTGTAAATGTCACATGAGTCAAAGTTTGTTCAAATCTCAACATCTTCCAAGGGATTTCTTTTATCAAAACTAACAAACCCTTGAATTTGACTAGAAGCAAGTTGGATGTTGTACAAAGGTGGTGTAAGGTGTTTGCAAACTATAGTGTCCATTTTTGGACATCCCAATGTCTTTTTTTACACTTTTATGGATTAAGATGTGTCAAACTTGTCCACTTATGAAAAGTTTTATGAAAATGGACTCAATCATATGATTTTTACATAATTTAATGAAAATGAAATCATCTAAAACTAAAAGTTTTACATCAAACAGGGGAATTTTAATTTTAAATAAGTTGTAATGTCATGTCAATTTTATATAAGATGGAAATGGGCTCATTGTTATCATGGTTTGTAATCAAATAATGTGCATGGATTTTTCAAATATTTGATCCTTGGTTTGCAATTCAAAATGAGGTTCTTTAAATCATTTCAATTTCATGTGAAAATTTTATGCACCTTTTAATGACACCAAAAATCAATAGACATGGCAAAGTCTTCATGTATTGATTTTGTGAAATCAAGAAAATTTTCTTCACAAAGATTGTTGACTCTAGATTATTTTAGATGGTTGGTGTAATTGATTTTTGGAAAAGATGAATATTTTTACAAATTCACAAGTTTACATTTTTTGGCTTGCAAAAAATACATTGTGAAAAATCCTATTTTGGATTTTAAAATGTAGTCAAAATTTGTCCGCTCTAGCTTGCAAATACCCTCCAATGTTGATAATGTTTGGAATCAACACCATTAGAAGTGCTACAATAGTTTTGAATTCTAAGAAAGGGATGTTCAATAATAGTATTGTTTTCCATGTTTGATTACTGTGGATGTTTTTTATGAAGTTAAACTTATGTCCACATTCAATCTTCCAAAATAAGCATCAATTATTGGATCATCATGCTACACATTTATAACTTGACATAAGGTTTGGTGGGATCTCGATCTAAACATCTACAATTGGGGTTGTCAATCACAAGTTCCCTCTCAACCAACTAATCCCTTAACTTTTTGAGTCCCATAACTTTTTACCATGTCGCTTCCTTATAGTTCAAAAAACACTACAAGTTGGGCCAAATAGTTGCACACATTTTCAAGCCTTCATATGTAATGTATATTATATCACCAAACTTGAAGGTTGTGGTAAAAAAAAACATCTTAACAACAATTTTTTATTAAAAAATATGCCTTTACTTGCCATAATATATTGTCGACCACTAGTCTGGTGATAAAATAGAATTCCAAAACAAATTCATTAAAGTGATAACTCCAAACCTTATTGCATTTGACTTTTAGCCATGAAATCCTTTAATGGAATGACTACCATTTTCAAATTACCCACATGTGTAGGTTTTTACATTTCAACATGTTCGAGTATTTGGTCAAAGGTTTATAATATCATCTAACCTCCCATATATATTTTACATTAAAACAAAAAAATTCACCAAACATTAATGTTGAACAAACTTGTGAGCTTTCAAATGCAAGGATTGAGGAAAAAAAAATCTTATTACAACATCTCATTATGGATGGTACATGGATCACCTATTATGGTCCATAATCACTAGTGCTAACACATGCTGAAAGAAAAACCATCCATTCCAAAGTGCCCAATGGAATAATCCATTTTACATTGTGTTTCATAGATTGTTGTCTACACAAAAAACTATATACAATGGAATTGAATTGTAAGTGGTCTAGTTAATAGATGATGACATCTCCTTCAGCCAAACCTAGGACCAAATATGAAACACAAGAATCAAAACATAGTTCATTGTTTGCCAAACAAGTTGTAATGTGATGTTATTACTATTACATCAAAAAATATGACCCACATAATGAGGTTGCTTATGAAAAAAATTCTCACATAGAATTTTGTACCTAAAAATAAAGTTTTTTTCATTAATACAAAAGCAAATTTTTCAAACAATCCAAGTTGACTACTTGGTTTTTAACTAATGCACATGTAAATTTTGACTAAAGGCCTAGGGCTCGAATGGCATGTGTATTTTTTAACCAATCAACTTGATTAAAAATGGCCTATATTTGACTATATTTCAAATTGGACATCTAGTCAAGTTGAACAAATAATGACCACCTTAATCAAAATGGCTAGTGGGTTTTAATCAAGTTGGACATAAAAAATGGTATTTCTAAACAAGATGGACAATGGTTTTCTAGTCAAATAGGACATCTTATGCCAGTTAATAGGCCAAACTACCTACTAGGTAAGCTAGATATGTAAACTAGGCCTATTTACCTACCTATTATTCTATAACCTATTTATCTTTTACCTACCTACCTTCTACCTCTTATTTCTTACAAACTACTTACCTACCTACTACCAATTACTTAAGTTTCTTATTTACATACATAAGTAGTGTGCAACATTTGATGTGAAATTGAAACATATTAAACAAAAGAATGACAAAATTAATTGTCACTTTTGATCCATTGGTTAAGGAATTAGTTTGTCATTGGGGAGGTCAATAATTATAACATATGTATTCTTGGGGGCTACTATGGGTAGGCTAGGTGAAGTAAGTTAAGTAGCTAGATTAAATAAAGCCATGTAAGGTAAGTAGGTTAAGCTAGGTAGGCTACCATGTACCACACTATCCTTTTATAGCCTACCTACCTACCACAAAATTATAATTTTGATTATAATTTCAATTTTTTTTAAATGTAAAAATTTGATTAATCAAATGGTTGATTATCTACTAGTCAAAATGATCAATCAAATGATCAATTATTTTGCGAATCAAAGAGATCACCTCATTCATAACGAACATTTTAAAATCAATTTGTCCAAAATGACAAATGGTCTTTTTAAATCTTGTTTAAATGGAGTTTTTCCTAATTAAAGAAACTATGTTTTTCTACAAGTGTATTGTATAAACCTTTACATGTTTTTAACCACACTATTGTGCCTTCCTTTGAAGGATTCCTCCTATAGTTCACCAATGCACTACAATTTTGAGTCTTCACAACCAAGATGATCAATACAAGTTGGCATTATGAAAATTTAGCACCAACCTCTCAATGCACATACAACCTATTTTCAATGAAACATTGACAACATGCCAACTATTGTAAAATGATGGTCCCCATTTTGGCAAGAAATATAAATTAATGAAATTATTTCTCAAGGAAAACATTTCCACCTACTAAATTAATGTTTAAAACACAAAATGTATTTATATCTATAGTTTTGAACACCTCATTTGCTAAGTGTTATGAAATATTTAATGTATTTTCATTTGTTTCTTTAAGTGGTCTTAATTTTGTATGTTGTTTTTGTTTGGTTGGTTATCCGGGTCCAATGTTTTTAAGGTGTGCAAAAATCTTGTCGCATCACCACTATTTTGTGTCTTTTTTACCTAGTTTTTTTTTACCATGTAAAAACACATTTATGGATGATTATGATGGAATTTTAAATTATAATTGTTTAAAATATAATCCTTCTAAAATATTTGACAACTTTTGATTCATTATTTTTTATGGGGATCAAAATATAGGGTGAAAAAGGATTGCAATAAGAACTAGGTGATCCTTTTCATCCTATGTGGTACATCTCAAAGGATTTTCACCCATCTATGAAGGGCCTATGTGGAACATTATATAGTTGGTGAGGGAATTCTTCTATTATTGCTTCAATAACTTATAGTAGAATTGTTGAAGATTTTCAAATCATAATATGAATAAATTGTTTACGGTGACCACATGTTGGACTTTGATGAATACTTGCCTAGTTGTATGTAATAACTAATGTTATAAGGCTAACCACACTTGTGTTTTTTTGAAGGTTTTCAAGTACGGTTATGATTGGCTCAACCTAGATTTTGTTTTAAATGCATGTGTGGAGTGTGTTGTTGTCAATGTCAAATGTTCCAATCCTTAGTGATTTTCAACCAAGGGGTTATGGTGCACTAGTGCAATGAGTTAACATTGATTGGCACACATATGCAAATTTGGAATTGGTCATCATTATTTGCAAGGAATTTGACTAATGTCATTATGAACTCATGAACACATGCATTCTACATATGGTTTTGTGACCCTAAATATTTTCGACATTACAAAAACAAGTTTATTAATATTAACAATATTTGAAGCTAAGTTTGGCACTAAAGGGTGAACAATATTTCCTAACATGTTTCCAACTTCTATCCATGGGATTAAGCTCTTGCCATGAATGAGGTTTTCTAACAATCATTTGGGGGTTTTTTTTTGTTGTAAAATTATGTGGGTCATTTGCCATGTGGACCATTACATAGGTGGATCATATGTGGTGTTGCAATGTTGATTTGCCAATTTAGCTTTAGCAAATGTGCATTTTTGACAAATTACATGTGAAAATCACATTGTGTTCATATTTTCCCCTTACTAGAGCATGCATGATGGACGACAATGGGGGACCAAATTTTTTGGTTTGAATTGTGAGAATCAAGCTAATGTTCAAAGGTTTGACAAATACTGTAAGTTGGGGATACATAAACACATTACAATAAAATATTGTTTTTCAATAAATCATTCAACCTTCACACTTGATTGCTCTAGTTAAAGTGTTTTGAACATATCAATGAGTTTACATCCAAACATCCATGTCATCATTCTATTTCATTATGATAGTTTTGCATTAAATAGCAAAAAGGAGATCCCAAGAGTCACATCATGTACTCTAGAAACTAGTATTCATAATGTCATCTATGTGTTTCTCACTACCCATCTTGAGTCATTACACTTTTGTTGTTGTTTCATCTAGAAATGATGGTAATTATGACTTTTGGTGGATGTGTTCAAGAATATTGGTTCTTCATTACATTTCAACTATGGATGAATTTGTCATTTGCCTATTACATATGGTTGACATATTTGCAACATGAACAAGGTTCACACCACACCTAAAGTTAAAACTTGGCATTCTCATTCGAAGAAACATATGCATTGTTGTTTCCCATTCCAATAACACATGAACAAAAATCTATCTCTTACAAAACAAATAAAAATGTTTAAATCCTTCCACCTTCTTTATGAAACATATTTTGTGTACTTAATCTATGCAACCCCTAACATGCAAGCTTTTAGGGGTTGCATAGACTAATTGACCCTAACCATCAACTAAAATAATAGGACATGAAAAATGAAAATGCAATAGTTTTTGTGTAGTATTTTAGTTAACCCTCTAACATCAATGCCATGGTTTTAGAGTGCAAAAGAAATAATTGTAGTGGCAATAGTGCAAACCGAGGCAATAACCTAGTGCAATTAGTTTGATGTTTAAAAAATTGTAAGAAAATAGGGAGCAAGATGAACTTAAAGCATCATTACATGTTAAAATTAGATGTTAAACTTTGTCACAAGCTCCAAAACACCACTTCTAGACTCAAGGCTCCTACTTTTCTTTTCTTGATGTAGAAATTCATTCAACACCCCTAGAAGATACATATTCCAAGTCCCTATTGTATTGAATAACCCAACATGCACACAATGCAACAACATGATTTTTAAGCATACAAGTTTTGAATTTTCTTAAAGAAATTCAAAACTACATTTTCAACATATAGAGCTTCAAAAGTGACATTCCCAATACCCACATCCATTGTGATAAAAATTTGTGTAAAAAATGTGGTCCTATTATGCCTTGTTATTTGCATTATATATATTGCAACCATCCATTGCTTGCCCATGGGTTAATGTCAAGTTTGATGCATATTGTTGACTACACAAACAACATCAATTTGACCGACTAATGTTATTGGGCCCATGGTGAAACTCTATATGAATGTTAAAATTTGTAATTTTTATCCACATTTGCCTTTCAAACCAACTATGTCCTTGTGTTGCATTTGTTTTCAATAAAAAATTTGTAAATGACTTGTCACTATTGTATTACATCATCATATGGGTGCATCCATGTTAACATGAACCACTCTTGCCATTTTTTAGATTATTAAATAGCCATTAAAAAAATTTGATGTGACATAAGGCTATTGGCTAAATGTAACATATGATAATAAGGTTAATTAGCTTTCAACATAGTATTCTAGCACATGATTTTGAATTTTGTTGGGGTGCACACATGTTTTGTTTTGGTTGTCATTATTCAACATGCACAATCATGTTTTGTTTTTCACATGCAAAATCTTGTCCATTGTTTTCCTTCATACACATGCGCAATCCCAACAGATCATCATTTCCTTCAAACAACCACATGTAGGTTGCAATCTTGTCATCTTCATTTAAGTTACCTTATCATTTTCCTCCTTCAATGAAACAACTACTGAAGTTGATTTTTTTTTGTCAACAAGATGACTTCATCCTTTAGAAGTGTGCATTAACCTCTTGGTAAGTATTCAACCTACATTTCATTTAAGTTTGGACCATCAAACTTCTTTAGTTGTGACAAAGGTAAAGTTGTTTGTGTTCATTGTGGGTTTTAGGGTAAGATTGTTGTGACAAATGTAAGTGTGTTTATTTTCATTGTAGTTTTCAAGTTAACCAATTTATGTGTTCCTTGTACATGTTTTTTTAATTCTTCTACTTGTTATATTAATCCATAATGGTGAAATAATAATAAAAAGAAGAAATAAAAAATGTGGAATTTCTACCATGGGAAGATGTGGATTTTTGATAGCAAACAAAATATTTATTTTGCCATTATTAGGCATTGGAGTAACAAATATTTAAATCCAAAAATAAAATTTTTCAACAAACATGTTAGTGAAGGGGATTTGGTAAATGTGTTTGGTCCAAAGTTAAGTTTAAACTTCAAGTTGACAAACCTTGCCCTTCATATTGATACAAGGAAGGAGTTTAAAAATTTGACTTGGCAAATCTATGGTGCATTTCAACCAACCAATAAAAACTACATGTTATGGGTGGCTAAAGGTTACATAACATAAGAGGAGGGGTATGAAATAAATTAGGCAAATGCAACAACATCAATTGCCATAAAAAAGGCTTGTAAAAAGGATGCATGAAAGTATGTACTTGTTTGATTTGAGTAGGGGAGAATTATCTAAATGACTTGAGAACAAGCCCACCCAAAAGATGAAGTTCAACAATGGTGTAGTGGTTCAAAGTTTTTGTCCTTATATGTCCCTCCATAAAAATCAAACAAGGTGCCCAAGTTGCATGCCCTATAGTGTGACTTGGAGAAGCATTTGCATGACCTGACTTTCATTGCTATTCTCATTGCTCTCAAGTCATGAATAGTTGAGGTGGAGAATGAGAGAAGGAGCTTTTAGAAATGTTTATAAGCTTGAAGTTCAACATGGAAAACTAAAATAATATTGCAATTGAGGCCTAAGAGGCTATATTTACATTAGAACAAAAAGTGAAGGTGGTATTGTATAAGGCCCGTAAAGTTCAAGAAAAGGTAGAAAACCAGATTTTGATTACCGTCAATAATTTTTTTACTTATATGCGAGTTCTTCCATTTTATAAACTATTGTGCTTTGTATTCTAAATTATACAACAATGGAAATTTTCTAGATTGATATGGCAAGATTTTGTGTTGAACCATAATTTCATAACAATTATTTGACTATTGTTTTGAAAAGAGGTTGGATTATAAAGGTTATGGTAGCAATAATAGATAATGGAAATGTGCTTGTGAGGTTGTCATGAAAAGTGATTATTTACACCTAGGTTACTTATTTTTCCATTTTTGTAATGAAGCTATAAATGGGTAGTTTACCAAGTGGAGGCTTGATGTTAAATATACATGTTTTAGTCTTTCAATGTTTCTTATTCTCAAACATTTAAAGTTTCAAAGATTTAGTAATTAACTTCTAATTAAAAAAATTCATGTGAAACTTTACCTTCTTTTCTATATTGTGGGTGTCGTCAACTTTTTATGTTTTAAGCTTGGAATTTACACATCAATTTAAGGAATTTTGGTATTGTGGATATTCAACAAAAGTTGAATATTTATAAGTAATCTAAAAAACCTTGTTTTGTCTTAATATTGTGCGGCATATGGGATATTATGTTTGAGGTCCTTGGTGGTTGTTATTTGTTACACTTTTGAAATTTATAACCACAATAAACTAGTTAATATTCTTTCAAAAATGTTGATTCATTGAACCATATCAACCAATTATGGCAATATTGGTTAATGCCACAAGACCCCATTCTAAGTGGTGATTCATGTTAAGGAAACAAAATGTTTTAAGTGTGATTGAATGTTGATGCAAATCAAATTTTGAGCCTTCAAAGAAGTTCGATAAGTTAGTTGTTTTGTTGCTTGTCCAACAATTTTGGTGGTTTCCTATTTGCTTTCTCAATACAAACTTCCCTTTCAACTCCAAATATTTAAGAGATGAAATGAAAGTTCTCATGAAGACCTCAAAAGAAGATTGATCTATACAACACACATAATTAGGAACAACTTGTAAAGCTTTCACAATGCTAGGAATAAGATGAGCCAATGAAAGGTAACCTAGGGATAATGTCAAGTTTTTGTGGGTGCACTCGGAAACTTGTGAATGAATTTGAATCCTCCATTCACATTTTGTCCATTGTCAATTGACTTTGTCAATCCACCCAACATTAGCTACATGCCTAATCAAATAATAGTTTGTCCTTCCAAAGTGAACACAACTTGATTAGATTAGCTCCTTTTTAGTATGCTTGAACCTTAAATCCACAAGAGCTATAAGATAGTGGGGTTGTATGCTCAAAACAAATATGCATGTTTTGTGAAGTTATCATGTTCCAAGGATTCAAAACATAGGTTTGGGTTGAATCCATTTTAAGACTCTTGAAAATTTAAACCATTTTGATGTAGTTCCCATGGACAATTCTAAAATATACTATAGGAAATGTGATGCCTCTTCCCAAGTGTGTGCCGTGTGAGTCTAAGGTGTGCCTTGGATTTTTGGTTTTCTTTCAATTGTTGTCACTTTGGGGAGTTAACCATTGATACTCTGGGATGAATTTAGATTTGCATCAATCCTTGACATAAAGAACAATACTTCCCAAGAAAGAATGGAGATGAGAGTGTGATCATCAACTTTTTTTTTTCCTTTTGCAACTCACCTTTCTCCTTTGAGTCCATTTTTGTAATCCGTTTTTTCTCCACTTGCTTTAAATTTTGATGGTACATTTCATTTCCAAATGTTTTCTAAGTGCAAAAATTTCATTTGTAGACTTGTACTCATGATGATGCTATTTTAAGTACCTTTTTAAGTGGAACAATTGGGTAATAAATAACATATTCCAATTGTTTATGTTAGATTGAGCCCACCTTCAAAGAAGTGTTGATAGGTGCATATATATATATGATGACCACATTGTGGTGATGAGGCTTATGGATTTTCAAAAAATCTCATTGTTTCAACACTAAAAACCATTACAACAAAACACGCGTTGAAAAATAAATTTGTTGTTGTTGTTTGCACATGATGGAAAAAAAAAACAAAAACAAAAGGTGATGCAATTTGAACAAAATAATACCTTATTTCATGTTGTTGTAATTTGTTATAGCATGAAGTAAAAAAAACAAGAAGAATCACACCAAGTTGATAATTAAAAAAATTATATTATTACAACCCTAATTTTGGGCTTGTGACAAAGATCAAAATATGACAAAGGAAACATGTTGAGAGAAGACATATTGTATTGGGACTCAAACACATCCACAATTGTGGAATACCATTAGTACATGAATGATTTTTTGGCATTAATCAATTAATTAATTAATTAATCAATTAATTAATAAATATTTTTTGGGTTTTGCTGAATTTTTAAATTTTTATTTATTACTTGTGTTGAATTTTAAAAATAATTATTATAAAATTGAGAATATGCAAAATTTCAACTTTCAAATTTGAACAACAAACCTTAAAGTTCAAGAACTTAAAAAAGACCGAGAGAGTACCATAAACATAAAAAGAATGTGTTTATTGTTTTGTAACCATTATTTGCCAAAAAAAATTATATAAAAAATTATATATAAAAATTGGAAATTAAAAAAAAAAAAAAAAACCAAAGTGCCAAAGTTAATAAAATTTAATTAATTATTCAACAATTTTTTTACCGAATTTGGAACCTCCGGTCCCCAGCCCCCCAAGGGTGGTACCCTCCAAATACCCGGGCGTTTT
>Ga0116227_10001301_pt1 | contig 55103 bp, 33 predicted proteins | sample S1TSphgellanicum_FD_89693 | JGI IMG/M metagenome (GOLD analysis project Ga0116227, IMG submission 89693) | Host-associated microbial communities from peat moss isolated from Minnesota, USA - S1T2_Fb - Sphagnum magellanicum MG | ecosystem: Host-associated > Plants > Peat moss > Unclassified... | reverse complement strand
GTATACTATATGGGGGAAGGTGGTGGCTTCCCCCGAGTCCAGGCCGTGGTGAGTCAAGTGAATCCAGAGTTGCCAGTGGTTTGTCTTAGCACCAAGGGTGCTCTAGAATGTGAACTAACCAACTTGGTAGTTGTTTGATGTAGGTTCGAGTAAGTGAACAGCTTGTCACTTCTTCCTAGTCCCATCCTAGAACTTCAGCACGCCCCCTCTAGCCCCTTTTAGTGCTGAGAGCTAGGAGTGTGCCCTGAGTCCCCCACAATTCCGCAACTTGAGTACTTAGGCCCAACTTGGGGGCTAACTAGGGACTTGGGAGTGCGTCAGATACTTTTAAGCAAAAATTAATAAATTTTTTTATTAATATATTCATCGAATTTTATCACTACTAGGTTTTTGTCTTAGTTTGTTAGCATAGATTCTATGTATATATACTAACTAAAACAATTCTACCATACATCTTCAACTTACAAAATGATATGATAACCATGAAATTAGAGAATGAGAAGAAGAATATTGTCTCCATTATTTTTCAATTATTTTTCATTGTTTATTATCCTTTTTCCCATAACATAGATTCCTTCTTCTTGTTTCTTTGTTCTACATTAACGCCCTTCTCTTTGCTTTCATTCAATAAATACTTAGAAGATCTTTCTTCTAAAAAAATTGAACAACCATTATTTTGTTGATTTCCTCCTTAAATAGTACATAGATAGTTATAACTATCTAATCATTTCTATACTAGCAAATTGACTTATTACAATCATGTTAATGAGTTCCTTTAGTTGATTTGCCAAAGTAGTTTTCTATTATATTTACTCAATTTGCTATGACAAGTCAACTTGTTTTTCTTTTGTGTCTAATCCTCTTACTTTAGCTTGTTGACTTGCCAACTTGTAAATTTTATGTTTTTAATTTCTTTTTATTACATGCATCATAATGCCCTTGATATTAATCATATCAAACTCCAACCTCAAAATGTGCTTGTAAGTAAATTCTTGGCATCATTGGTCACTAAAGGTGAATCATTAACAAAAATTGCAAAACTGATGAATTCATCACTTTCCTTGTGTATGTAAATTTTAGTATCATCATATGAAATAAACTCAATGGATTAAGAAAATCAAGCTTAATCATTAGCACCAAATACAAAATAATTATTTTCATCCATATAGGGATCTCTAAATTCCACATGCCAAATTGGAATTCTCAAGCACTTACAATCATTGAGGCAACTCCATGGAGACATCTTCTTTTGTTTTGTCAATTAAAAATGAGGTTTGGACATCCATTTGATGGATGTCAAAATTGAAATGTGTTGCATAAGCAAATAAGACCCACACTAATTCATTTTTGAAAACAAGGGAAAATTTGTCATCATAATCAACCCCTTCTTGTTGAAAGTAACTTTTAGCAACTAGGAGAGTTTTCCTTTTGAGTATTTCATTCTTATGGCCATATTTGGTCTTGAAAATTCATTTATAACTAATAAATTAGGGGTTATCCTTAATTACTACCCTACTTCTGTTTTGAAAATTGGGAACTTGGCCACTCATTGATTTCCTCTTGGACACAAATTTCTTTAATATCTCCAAAACCTCCCTATTTGGAAAAATAGAATTTGTGGTCAAGTTGAGTGGATTAGCTCTTGTAACAACATGCATTTGAAGAGGTGAATAGAAGGGTTGAAATGCATGAAAATCTACATTTGACACATTCTTTTCATGCAACACTCCAACATCTTCCACATACCAAGTATAGAACTTTTTAAAAATCCGTCCATCATTCACAAAAAATCATGCAAGCTTGACAAGAAGAGAGAAAAGAGAAAAGAGATGAATGGGAGAAGAAGGTATAGAGGCTTGTTAGGGTTTATCATACATTGTGAATTCCATTAAAAAATATATATTTTATTGTTGCAACATTGGCCCCAAGGGTGGCAAATTGGCATCCCAAGATGATAACTATATTTTTTCAGCCTTGGGGCCAATACATGGCCAAAAAGTGGTAGATTAATATATATATATATATATTTCAGCTTCAACTTTTAGTGTAAAGGGGTAAAAGCATGGTATTTTATATAGGAAAAGTTGACCAAAAAAATCAAGTTTAAAAAGAGACAATTTTTCAAAAAAAACACAAGAAAGTAGATTCAATTTTTACTTAAATTTCATTTTGAATCCATGGTGCTTTCCAATGGGTTTGTATTAAGTTGAATACAAAATTTGACAAACTTTGAAATAATAAAAGTAAGGAACAAATACTCTTGAATTTGATTGGCCAATATGGTGTTCAAAAGTAACTTTTTCATTAGAAAATTTAATGAAATAGATTTATTGAAGTTATAACACAAAGATCATTGTATATTCAAAGGAAAATAAATAAATTTTATTTTCTTTTTGGTAGAATATACTTGACACATACTTGAAACAAATGTTACGCTATAAAAAGTAGGCTTCAAAAGCTACTTGTATTTAGAAAAGTCTACTTGAAACTTGCTTTTACAATGTAAAATTTAAAAATAAATTCATAATAGTGAAGAAGTATCTTGTTTTTCATCATTTTAAAGTAAAAAAATTAAATGTATAATGATTTTATGATGAGTTTTAGTTCTACTTCTTGTTAGCTTGATAAGTAGATTGCCAAGGTAATTGAATTGTATACTTACCATGCTTTCATCCAAAGCATATGGGGCTAATTTCAGTGATTGCACCAATAGGAATGTTCAATTTAAGTTGAACCTTAACCTTAACTCCTTGTGTAAATTGGGCATTATATGTTTCATTAAATTAAGCCTTTCCAAAATATGTTCTTACAAATCTTTTGAACTAAACCCAATATCATAAAATGGTACCCAATTTCATTCACTTTACAATTACACTAAAATTGGGGATGAAACAAGGATTAAAGGGTTGAATTAGGGTCCAAATATAGGGTGACTTTCTGGATAATTTGCATCTAATTAACAAAATTATAAATGGGTAAATGGGAGATTAGTCGAGTTGAATGGCAATTGGGAAATTTTTTGTCAAGACCAACACTATTTTAATTGGAAACAAAATGGAAAAGACAAAAGACCACATCCTAACAAGGAAAATATGAAGATCATAGAAAGGCCCTTCTAAGCTTACCTTTCCATGAGAACTTGGTTTAGGTCCATTAACTTGTTCTTTTTTTCCTATGGACACATAACAAAATAAATATTCTTAATGTGCATTGATGAAGCTTTGGATTTGAGAACCAATTCAAAGATTGGCATGCAACCTACTTAGTGATGCCAAGTGCTAATTGGTGTTATGCAATCATTTGAATTTTTTAAGAACCCTTGGTTCCAATTTTTAAATCATTTTAGAATTAGAGAACCACAAAGTTCCATTTCCTTGCCAAAAAAAATCTTTGCAATTTTGTGGCTAGTTATTTTATTTTTTCAAAATAATTGAGAACCATGATTATATGTTAGAATTGAAAGTTTATTTTTAGAACCATTGTTATGAATCTTAAGAAGACCCCAATAACCACAAGGGCATGTGCTACCCACCTATCACATCCTTAACTAGGTTATGAATCTTATGAACACCCTAATTTATTATTTTTAAATACCTAGAACCAATAGTTCTTTGATTCTTATTTTTTTTCAAAAATACCCACAACTATTGGCCCAACACTAGTTTGGTGCCATTTTCAATAGCCTACCCACCTAACATTAGTGCTAACTCACCTTCAATGTAGGAAAGATCATTATGACATGGAATTAAGGCTTAGGTATTTGGCCAAGTAGTTCATGAGTGGTTTGTCTTTCTCAACAATGTCAAAATAGTTGGCCACCTTTGTTTTTCATCATTTAATGGAGTTGTGGTGTGACAATTTTTCTTGCTTACAAAAGTTTTTAGAGGTTGTGTGCACTTATGAAAATGTGAAATACTTGGGATGTGTTTGATTTTTTCTTTGTTTGTTTTTTGACTTTTTGTGAAGTGGGAGAATTGCTAATAAATCTTTTGTGGTTTGTTTGGTTTTGGAAGTGTGGTCCATTGTTTGTTATTTATGTACATGGTTGCTTATGGATAAGAGAGTGAGATTTAAGGATAAATGAGGATGAAGTTTGGAAAATTTCCTTTATTTTTGTGTTTAGAGTATGTTTCTGGTTTCAACATCTTGTTGTGAAGAAAGATGTTGACAACAAACTAGGTCTTAAATGTTTTTCTTATATTTCCACTACATAGAGAAGATAATAGGACAATTTGTTGAGGTTCCTGATAGAATGTATAAGTTTAAAAGCACATGGATGTGATGAAAATCTTTTGGGGGTTTGAGAGCTTGTCTAAATAATTCCAATTGCTCAAGTTTGGTATACTTGAGTTTTTGTTGTGTAGTTTTTGTTTTTGGGTGTTGAGAGAAAGTGATAACTCTAGAATGGGAACTTTTGGGGAAGATAAGTCCATGAGTAAAGGAATTTGGCATCTAGATGTGCATCTATTTTCAAATCTTATGTTGCAAATGTAGTTGATGTGGTTATCTATATCTTATACAAGCTTCTTGAGAATTGTTAGGATTTGGTAAAAGTATGGTTTATTGAGGAGACCTATGTTTGTTTCAATTGACAAGATTTGGAGTTGAAAAAGTTTACAAGTTTATGTTGCTAGGAGTATTGGAGATGTTGTGGGTATGGTGATGGTGTATGTTGATGATGTGTGAAGGACAAAGATAATTCATGAGAGTAAACTTAAAGTGTTTTGATCCCAATTTTGCTTTAGGAAATAAATTTTAAGTTTTTGTTTGAATAAAGGTGGCAATCTTATTAGTTTGCAAGACTTTGTCATTGTTCACACAATATTTTTTGCTTATCATTTCTTGTGTTAGTGGGAGTAGGCAAACAGTTCTGTTTTTTTTTTTTTTTTTTTACATCACTACAATTTCCTTTGAGGATGCATACTTGCAGCTAACAACCCTAATTAATATTTTTGGTGTGCCAATTCATGCTTTTTAGTAAAATCAACTAGAGCAAGTAGTCCACAAAAAGGAAAAGAATGAACAATGTAATGATAATAAGTTGATTCCAATTGCAATTATAATTTAATTATGTAAATATATACAATACCATGGTTTCATGTTTTAAGCTCATATGTAATTTTGTAATAGTGCCGACTCTACATTTGTTGGACTTCCTTTACCATTCCTTGGCTTTTATGGGAACAAATAGGGACCAAGCTTAGCTAATGATTTTTTTGGGACAAGTTTTTGCCAAATGGATTTTTTTCAAAATGGCAAACATGTAGTGATTTTTAAAAATTTTAGTCGCCAAATTTTGATTATTGGGAAAAACAGTTAAATCATTCAAATTCATCGTACATTCTAGTAGGTAACCAAAAATATAGAAGGATGTTGACAAATATTTTTTTCATATTTTTTAATTGGAAAATCTAAATAATTGTCTTACTATGGATGATTGCTAATGAAAAAATTTGGGCTAAACACCTAAGCTAGCTTGAGGCAAATTCAAACCATGAAAGTTCGCATGTGATGGCCATGAGATAAAAGGAAGTGATTTCATTTGGACTTGTGAGTTCAAATGGGATTTGAGCTCAAAGAGGAATTGTCTAAAACATGGCATCTTAGAAAAGTTCTAAGTGTCAATAAATGTCATTGAGGACATTGACCTTTTCTTTTAATGGGGATGTATCACAATTTTGGCCTTGGGTTTCCAACGTCCAAGGTTGGGGCATGACAAGGGAAATGCCTTAGGAAAGAGGCCAAGTTGCTTTAAGACTCAAACACACTTGGACAACATGTTATGATAAAGTGAAAAAAAACAAGTCCCAACAAGGTGCAAGCATTCAATCATGAACCACATTTGCCCCCTTAAGTCACTACTTTTTAAAAAGAATATTTGTGAATATTTTTAATCTTTTCAAAAAACATTAAATATCTTCAAGATGTTCTTTATAATATATGTTAATATTTACATTATAACTTTGCCAAAAATAGGTAGGTAGGTCAATGTTTTTATTTTATTTTTTCCAATTTTTTGCCTATTGATCCAAAAGTGGTAATCAACCACAAGAAGATTTAGCCAAATATAGTAACAAGAAAAATTAAAAAAATAGAAAATCTAGGAAATTTATTACATGCTGGAAAACCACTAAAACCTATTAGCTAAATATGGCTATTTCCAAAAAAGAAAATTAAAAATCTCCCCAGATTCTCCAAAATCTTAGTGATTCCACAACTTTCTTCCTCAAAATGTGATGATTAGTTTTGGAAATTTCCCAAAGAGTTCCCCTATGATGTTGTTTGGGACTATTTTAAAAATAGCAAAATGGAAAAAAATTGCCACAAGAAAAACATTGAAATAGGTAAGTATTAAAATTTCTAAAAATAATTAGATATGAATCCTTTTACATTACAAAAATAGTGGTTACAACTATTTTGAATGTGTTTTTAGGGTTTTTTAAATTAATTATATTGATTTCAAAATTTCAAAATATGTATATGAATGTATTGAAAATAAAATTACATAAAAACAACTCCATTTGTAATTTTCTTTTTTTAAATAAAATGTTAGATACACAAAATTGAACAATGGTTTCAATTATTTTGGTACATCTTTGCAAAATTGTGCCCAACACTTTGAAATGGATTATCATTTTGTGAGTAAGGAGTTTTAAGGAGTCTAATAGATTTTCAAATCAAGATTTGGGGACCAAAACTTGTTTTGAAATTCCCCAACCCTAAATATTACTAATCATTACCTTTGTACATCCAATCTACATCACTAAAACCTATTATCCAAAAATTTCCCCTATATATTCCCCATAAAGTTAAAATGTCCAAAATTGTCAAGGTTCAAACCCTTAATTATCCAAAACTAGGTTGTCTGACTTTTCCTACCTATAATGTTCAATTAGCTTAAAATTTAATTGATTAATTCATTTTATTTGGAAACCCATCCAAAATTAAATTGTCTGATTTTACTTACCTAGAATGTCCAGTTAGCTTATAAATTAACTAACTAACTAACTAACTCATTCTATCTAGAATTTTGGCTAGTCTAGGATACCCTTTAAATGTCCTTGCTAACATTTAGCTACCCACCTACCTATGTCCCTACCCACCCACCTATGTGGGTCTTTAATCTATCTACCTACATAAGTCTTTACTTATTTACCTAACTTAATTACTTTCCCAACAACCTAATAGCTATGCAACTCACCTTACCTATTTACTTTAGTCCCTACTTGTTTACCTTACATTATGGTCATATATGGCACCATCCTTCGTTTGTGTGTAGATCATAAACCATGGAAGCAAGGGGTTATTTCAAGACATATATACACCATTAATAACAACAAAACCAATTCATTGGAATACAATGTTTAAGTTGTTGTCATAATTGACAATTTATTAACCAAAATGCATGCCAAACCTTTGTCATTGAACAAACATGGTGCTCACCATCTTGCAACCTTGCGTTCATGCTAAATAGTCCGTCATATAACACAAATTGATACAATCCAAAAAAATTCAGCACATGAAAATAATGCACATTACTAGGCAATTCAACATGCATATTCATAAAATAGTTTTCATTATTGACCATTTCCTGAGTAACCATGTCATTATATGTTTAGTTTTATGATAAAAGTAATCCTTTGGATAAGTACTAAATGGCTTTGTGATTGAAATGCACCAATTCTTGAAATCAAATATTACTATTTGTATTTTATTAATGCAAAATTAATTTTTTGAAAACAGTATTGAAAGCCAAGACCGATTCACAAAACACAAGATCCATAGTTGATTGTTCAATGTCAAACTAGTTGTTGTAATAAGGATGTTTGCACCATGGACAATCCTGTAATTGGCACAAAAGACTTTGATCTATATGATTTTTAAAAAAAAATTCATGTTATTGTTTAAAATGAACAATTTCTCTTGCTCAAAAATGTCAAGGATTGTTTCCTTCAACATTCAAAAGTGCTTGATTTCGATCCATTGTTGTCATATTTCATTAACAAATCATGTTGTATTACATAACTTCAACCAATCTTTGAACTCATCATTAATCATCAACAAACTATTGAAGATTTCATAATCACGTAATGCAATTAATGTTAACAATATTTTAGAAGACAAAGTTTGAAGTCATGTGTTATGCATCAAACAAATCAAAATTGTTTCTAGACAAGTTGATTTTTTTGCAAAACTTGAATAATAAAACAAAAGTACCAAAAAAAAGGGAACAATCCTTATGGAGGTCATTTCCATTATTACAAATGACATGCCAGAAAAAAAAGGTGCAACTTATTTTTTTAAATAAAAATTATAATTTATTTAAATGTAAATAAGATGTCGATAATTCATTTTGAAAATATACTAAGAATATTGACGTGCTCCCAAATTCCTAGTTAGACCCAAGATGGGTTTAAGTTACTCAAACATCGAAATTGTGGGGAACTCGGGGCACGTTCCCAGCTCTCGACACTAAAAGGGGTAGAGGGGTGTGCTAAACCTCCGGGATGGGACTAGGAAGAGTAACAAGCTTTAGTTATTTACTCGAACCTGCATCAAACCAACTAGCAAGTTGGTTAGTTCACTTTTTAAAACACCTTTAGTGTTAGGACAAGCCACGAATGACTCTGGACTCACAAGACTCACCACGGTCCGGATTTGGGGGAAGCCATCACCTTCCCCCATATAGTATTCTCTGCGTCTTTCCGTGGCACCTACATCCAAATGATTTTTTGTTTCAGGACTCCCAAGGAGGAGTCTCGAAACTGTTTCGGTTTGGATTCCCAGGACTTTGTGAGGTCATAACTCTTTGCTCATACTTCCAATTGGGATGAAGTCAAAAGCAAACTTGTATCTCTCCTTGAGATCTTTCTAACAGTGTATCACATTTTACCTGCACGCACTGGGGTTGGGTTGATTCCCAACTTTTAGTGGTCGGGAGTTAAATTGCTAGTTTGACTCTTGGCCTTTCTTTTTGCCATAATGTGTGCTACATATGTCCAAATGGCCCATGCAAGCCCATTTGCGACATCTACACTTTGATAGCTTTCCAATGATATAAAGAACACCCCAATGCGAGGTGCTTTGACCTCTGTAATCAAATTCTGAAATTTCAAGAGTCTTAGAGGACTCCCAAGTCCCCATTTTGGGAGTGTGAGTTTCATCCTCACATTTTCTCAATGTAGGGTTGCAACAAATATGCTAAGAATATATCATTATTTACAAAAAAAGATCCTTTTGCTTTAGGTGCTTCTTAAAATATACAAGGAATGACCTCCTTAGGGAATAATAAGGTTGATTTATGTTTTGAACAAACCTACAAAAAATCAATGACAATTTATAAGAGAAAAACAACAAACAAAGAAGAAAAAAAGAATCATAAATTTTCTTTAAAAAAATTTATGAGTTGTTTACGCATAAATTTTTTTTGTTACTTTGAAGGAATTTTTGTGTAATAAACTTCTAGGAAAAGCTGTTATAAAAGGTGGATGTTGTAAGAGAATTGCATGTTAAAGTTGATGTCAAAGAAAGAAAGTTGTACCATAAAGTTGTTACAAGAAATAGAGTTGTTTAATGTACAAAACAAATGCAAAAAATGTTAATGAATTACAAAATTTTGCATTACAAAATTGCTACAAGGTAGAAAGCTAGTTAATGGACAAAACAAATGCAAATATGTTAACAAATTGTGAGAGAAAACAACAAATAGAAAAAACTAAGCAAACAAAATAACAAAATGAGAAATTGAAAGAAAATTAATAAAGAGTTGAAAGTAAATGGGAATGAATACATAATTGCCAAAAAGGTATGATGAGGGAAATAATGATGGAAAGTGAACATTGCAATGTGAATAGTTGAAGACAATAGGTGTGGACAACATTTCAAATTTAGAGGTGGTAAGAAAGGGGTAGATGTGTAGTGTAGATAGGTTGTTACAACGTTAGCATGTTGATGTTAGGGTTGGTGATGTGAAAATGTGAAGGGAAGCCACATTGATGGTAGGTTTAATATTAGTGTTGTTAGTAAAATATTTATCATTAGGACTAGACATTGGGTGTGTCTTAAGTTCTATTCAAATAAATTAGTGGAAGGAAAAACGAGGCCACAAACATGTTCCCTTCAACTAATGATTGCAGATTCATGAAAAACAGATTACATAGATCATCATAAGTCCAAAATTTGAAAACATTTAGGAATACAATTTCAAATAAAAAATTCTTCTAACTTAATAGAAAATATTAGCTATGGGTCTATGGGGGCCAGATCATTCCAATCTCTTTGTCATGACCATCAACGACATTCTTTGGCAAAACAAGGTATTCCTAGACACCTGCACCCAATCCACATGCACGAATGAAAACAAAGGACCCAAAAACAAAATTTAAAAAAACAACAACTACCTATGATAATGAGGAAAGTTAAACAAAAAAAATGATAGGAAGCAAAATGAAGAAGTGCAACTTCAAAAAGTTTTGCAAATGCAACCCATTGTTCTTCTTTTGGAATCCCCGATAAAACCCGTAGATAGTAGACACATTGAACACATTTGGAGGTCCCAAAAGATTGGGTATTCTCTTCCTTCAGACATGCAAAAACCAAGTCATTCAAGATAACTCCCCACAAACAATGTTTGATTTGCCAAATTAATCGCTCTTAAAATCCCTAGTGATTTTCATCATCCCCCAATCACAGACCCTTAATTTTGGTACTAAACTGCATCTCCCTAAAAGGTACAAGGTGTAGCAAAAATTGCATAACTTCAAACTTGAAGATTATAGAACCAAATTCAAGCATTCGTCCCTTGTCCTCCTAACAAATTTCATGATAAACACAGATTGTCAAATCATAACAAGAACAGAAGCTCACAATACTTAGCTATTTCATGTTGGCCAAAATCCTTAGTACTTAAACTCCGACCTCCTCTTGTCCTTGATTGATGTCCAACAAAGAAAATCCATAGAGCAACAACACACCACACAATGCTCACCCACAAAAAAGAGCCATAAAAAGACTGAGCGTCATTGATCATAAAAACTCCAACATGCTCATAACCTGCAAGAGAACAAACCAACACAAAAATAGAGATCCACTTCTTCCACTTCCCATCACCATCAACTGCAGAACTTTATCCTATTTTGCTTCCGATGGTTGATGTGACTGTATCATCCAGCTAGGTTATCATCCCTAAATTTTTCATCACACTAGATCTCTTGGGTTGGTTTGCTCAGCAGGGATACACAAAGGGCTTATCTTGTGCATCGCCTGGCACTTGTACTATAAGGTTCTATTGCCTATTTGTCTTTTCCAAATGAAAAAAGAAGGTTAACATTGCTACAGCACTTATCCTTGAGTGTTCCTTTCCACATTACTATAAGGCTCCTTTCCCATTGGCCCACATCCCAAGTTAATGCCACAGTCTGGAACATCTGTGGTGACCCCTGCTTCTTCCTTTTTCTTTTGGGGTGGGATGATGATAATGTGGCATGCAGCTGATACATTTATTAATATTATTTTTTCTTGCAAGTTGCATTCATAAAGTAGCATGGCTCAAAAGCCTCCATAATTGCACTCCAATTCCAGGCATGGCATGTCTGTAAAATTCCATGAATACCACAGGTGGGTAATAATAAGTAACATCAGTAATACTGTGAAAAGAGAGTAAAAAGAACTGAACTGTGCTGACATACAGACAGACATCACAAGGGACTGCCATTTTGCATTGCAGAATTATGGTGTACTTTAGTCACTTGATGGAGTTTCTTGTTTCTTCATTTTTAAAATTTTTATTTTGTTTGTTTGTGTGTGTGTGTGTGTGCGTGCAAGATAATGCACCCACGTGAGGGGTTTCAAAGGGTTGAGCCTGTAAGGTCCTGCACATGGGTCCCCAACCCTAGGGGTCAGAACTTGTGAGGTCCCACCGGTGGGTACCTTGCCCTGTGAGATCTTGCTAGCGGGTTCCTTATCCTTCATAAATAATTTTACCTGATCCACAAAAAAGGAAAAGAAAGGTGTTTGAATCAGTGTTGGGCAGTTATCGAAAATGGAACCTGACAATTGGCGGTTCTCTGGGTGGTTCTCAAAAGTTCAAATAATATGTAACTGTGATTCTACAAACGTAAAAATGTACCTGCAATTCTCAAAAATAAAAAAACCAGTCAAATAACCTTCTCTACACCTGCCAGTTCTTTCCCGACTAGTTCGTGAAAACTGCCGATTCATTGAGGATTCTTGAAGGAACTAAGACCAAAGGCTCTTTTATTCTGTACTGGTGGTTGGAGTGTTTAAGAATAGTCAAAATTTCAACACAGAATCTTCAAATTTAATTAATTATTCAACAGACATGTGTTGAAGCTGCCCCCAGACTACCGTATATAAATTAATTCATTGCTTCTCTTGCCTTGTGTTTTGAAAATGAAACATGTTCCAAAGACAACATGCGCCTAGAGAACTTGGGTGCAAAATTCCCTCTACTCCAAGGATGACAGCATGGGCCGATGCTCTCTTTTTTGGTGAAATTTCATACAGCAAAGCCAAAAATAATAATCCCCCACTAAGTGCACAAACGGTCTTAGATGCACATGGGAAGGAGGCAAATGTCTGCTCTTTACTGAGTTGGCTATTGTACCCCAGAACTCCATAGTGAATCATCTACAGAACAAGGGGTGTATTATGCTTTGGCCTTGCCATTTACATTAAAAATGAATCTTAAGGCAAAAGAAGAATTATGAAAACTCAAATATTTCACCATGCAAAAATATAATCTTCAAAAAGATCCCCTAAAAGAAACCCAAATCCTTCAAGATATCATAACTCTATAACTAATCTCCAGTTTCAACACAAGCCAAAAACATCATCTTTCAAAAATCCTCATATAAAATAAGAGCTATTCTTACCTAGGGTCCAACTATCTATTTTACTAGTAATTACCGATTTTCCTACCTATCTACCTATATATGAGACCTACTTCTTACATAACTGGTTACCAAGATGAAGCCAAAGATTAACTCAGTTGAGGGATCACCTGCCCAATACTCTTATTTGTACCCTTACTGATAATCGACTACTTTCTCAATAACCAACGAACACTGGTCAGTACCATAGGTTTATTGCAGGAGTCTTCTATACCTTTCTTATAATTAAGAAGTGTTCTTATAATTAACCTAAACAGAGGCGACCTTTGATCCAGATTGTGGCATGAAGGAAGTGGTAAATCCAACTTGTCATGGTTTTTTTTTTTTGTTGTTCACATGTCAAGCTAATTGCAACTTTCCACAGTTTATGATTGTCAAATCTCTTCTTCTTGGTCTATATGTTTATACAAAATAGGTTGGCTTAAACGTCAACGAACTAGGTCTCATTAACGTAGCAACAATTGTACTAATCTATGGAATATTTTGTGCTTCGAATGCAAATTATAAGAAATTTAAAGATTATGATATGCGAAGAAAAAAGTTTTATGACCATAAGAAGAAAATCCCTTGTAGAAATTCAAGATCTTAGATGTGCATTTGGTCATCATTTATTGTTGGCACAATTTGGATATTTACATCAATGACTAGATTTTTATTGTCATATATTACATCCTTAAATAATTCAAAGTGATAAAAACAAACAAACATTCATAAAGGGAAATTGTCACAGAAAAAAGAGTTGAATGTTTTGAAACTTCCATGAAATAAAATATTTTACCATAAATAAAAGAAGGAAATATTCGTTGGCTTCACATATTTTATGAATGTTAGGTTGGTGACACAAGTGTTTTTTTATCATTCATTGAGCATGATTGCTTACCCAACTCTCAATATAATACCCAAAGAAAAGATGGCCGACAAATATATATGTATTCTAGACACTTAAAATTAAAATAACAAGTAGGTGCAACAACCGAGGATATGGCATTCAAAAGATGTTATAAAAGGTATCAATCTTATCTCACTCTTATCATGTAATGCATTTTGAAAAGTTCCCTAGTGTGATCACTACCCAAACGAAAAGTTGTAGTTGGTTTCGATATAATGAAATTGGATGGAAAGGTGATGGAGCTTAGGAAGGGAAAAGGTGGTCATGTAAACAATCTTGGTGGTTTCCAAAGTGCAATGTTTGTGCTAATGATCATCCCAAAATAGTCATTTGTGTAATTTTACTTGCCAAACAATTTTCAAGGTGTCTTTTTAACTATTTAAGGATGTGTTCTTTGCAATTATGTGTGTTAAAGATTAGAGTTGATCAGTTCATGAATGAAGGAGATGGTAGGGCTTGTTTAGGGCACAAATGTTTAGTAGTTAAGAATGGTGAGGTTGCATCACTTTAGGTCAAGTAAATGGTGAAGAAGGGCCATAGGTGATGGCCTAAGGATCAACAAGCGATAAATGCTTTGTTGATTGCGTGAAGCAAAATAATGGCAATCCTTAGTTGGATCCAATGTTGGTCAAGGTTGGAAATATAACTATGGAAGAGATGTGAGAGGTTATTGTGCATTAGACCAAGATTCTTACACTCAATGTAATGAAAGCAATTCCCAAATTTTTATTGTTGAAGTACTCCTGCAACTATGTTAGGATTTTGCTTAAGAATACAAAGTGAAAAGTTAAAGTCAATTAGGACATTGTTAAACCCAAGATGGTTTATCTCCAATATCATTTGGTCACTACAAGTTTCATTGGAAATAATTGTTTCCCCTTCACATTCAACACATGGTTAGCTCATTTGAATTACAAGGTAGGGGGGCAAGGTAATGTTCAATTGCTCATAAATAAAGGTTTCTTTCTATTCAAAATAGATGGCCCAACATTGTTGACAAAGTCTTGATGTTTACATGATTCAAAACTAGCCAAGGATGTGTATTTTCCAAGGATGGGTTTCAAGATTCAAGTTTAATGACCTTAAAGGGATGAAGATATCAACCTAAGTCATTCATAGGAAGCTACTAATGGAACTTAGAAGCGTGGGATGAGAAATCATTTCTACTTTGGGTAACTTGTTAATTACAACAAGGAAACAATATAAGCAGTTGAATAATGCTACTATATGGTGCTTGAAGTAAATGAGGGAGGGGAGACTTCCCTAGAGGTCCAAAATGAAACGTTGGGAAAAAACCTGTTGATGATGTTGATTATAACTATTCACCAATCCACTACATAAAAAACTACCTTCACATGGTTAATCTTAATAATAAAAAAACAATGGAAGGAAAGGCTTAAGGGGGAAGCAACCAAATAGGGGAGGTGGAGAATTGCTATTAAAATTGATGAGGTCAAAGTAGTTGAAAACAATGACCATTTGGTTGGGTCAAAGAACCCTACAAATGTGATGTTAAAAAAACTCTTTACATTGTCACAAATCATGATTTTTTCTATTGAAAATTTTGACCAAAAAGTACCCCTATTAGATACCAATAAAAAAAACCACTTTAGTCATTTTGGTCAAGTTGTTTTTGACATGATTTATTTGATTGGTGGCCTTTTCGACTAATCAAGTGGTGGGTTATTTGATTAGTCAAATTGGCCAACAAAAATTTTGGGCAACAATTTTTTAATTTAAAAAATGTGTACCCAAATTTTTTAATTAATTGTAAGTAGGTGGGTCATAAAATAGGTTTAGAGGTAGATGCTAAGTACCCACCTAGGTCATGGTGGGTAGTCGTACATTCCATAGCCCAGGGTTGTACAAAATCTTCACACATTCCCCTAGACGTGTAAGGAATGGGAGTTGAACCTTTAACCTCTTTAGCCACATATACTTACCAAGTCTTTAACCAACTCACCACATCTTTAAATTGTGTAAGGTTTTGTGAAACTTTGTTATTAACATATTTCATTTCAAATCTTTTCTGAAATTCAAACTTGGAAGTGCATTTTGTTCTTCATGTCTTATTCAAATGAAACAAATGAATACTAATTAATATGTAATAACTAGGAACTATATAATAGCTAGGTGATATATGCTACCTAATTAATATACCTATTTAGTTACCTAAGTAATAACTAATAGCTAGCTGGTAAACTTAAATATAATTATAGTTGCCTAGTAAATTAATAGGATGTAGTTAGGGAGGTAGGTATGTAAATAGGTTTGTTAGGGTATGTAGGGAGGTAGGGATGTAGGGAGATTGTTAAGATGAATAAGTAGGTAGGTAGGTAGGTTGTTAGGATATGTAGGTAGGTATATAAGTAAGTTGTTAAGGTATGTAGAAAGGTAAAGATGTAGGTAGATTTTTAAGGTGACTAAGTGGGTAGGTAGGTAGGTAGGTTGGCTAACTAGCTACTTGTTTAAGGTAGGTATGTAAGTAGGACAAATAGGTATGTTTTTTAATTAAGTAGGGTATGGTGAATGGGTAGGTAGGTAGGTAGGTAGGGTAAATAAATATGTGTAGGTGGGTAGGTATGTAAGTAGGTTGTTAGGGTATGTAGTTGGGTATGTAAACATGTTATTAGGGTATGCAGGTAGGTAGGGAGGTTATTTAGATGACTAAGTAGGTATAGGTAGGTAGGGTTGAAATTGTTAAGGTAACTTAATAAGTATGTAAGTAGGTGGTTAACTAGTTGTTAAGTAAGTAGAGTAGGATGAGTGGGTAGGTAAGTAGGTAGGGTAAGTAAATAAGTATATGTGGATAGGTATGTAGGTAGGTAGATAGGGAGGTAAGGAGGTTGTTAAGGTAGGTATGTAAGTAAGGTAAATATGTATGTTTTAAATAAATAAGGTAGGGTGAATGGGTAGGCAAGTAAGTAGGAAGGTAGGTAGGTAAATAGGTTGATAGGGTAGGTATATTTGGCCTATTTAATTAGCCTAGAACTAGGCCTTTAGGCAATTATGTACCTTGTTAGGCTTAGCTTGGCTACTTAGTTTAAACTATTAATTTAGATAAGTAATAATTACCTAAATTTTATTAATAGACTACAAATTATGTTAGGTAGGTAACCTAAGCTTAATTAATAAGCTAGTAGGTTAATTATACTAGGTTAGTTAATTATGTATGTTAAGTATTTAAGTAGCCTTGACCTAGGCCTACTTAACTAATGTCAAATCACTGTATTCAATTTGACTAAAACATGGCCATTTTGATTGAGCTTTTTCTTTTGTTTGTCCCTTTTGACTAGATGATGTATTGACACCTATAAAAAATGTATAGACATACAACATTCATGTTGAAACAATAAAAATAACATATGACATTCATGCATAAAAAATTTGCACAACATTTGTGTTTAAATAATATGAATACACAAATGACATCCATGTTTATGTAATGCAAATTTATGAAAAATAGGTTTTGCATGACAATTATTACCAAATGAAATTTGTGATGTTATATGCACAAATATCCCTTGAAAAAAAAAGAATGGATATTATACCTAATTTTCAAGAGTAGGAAGGTTGTTTAGGTGACCTTCCCACTTTTAAAGACTAGTTGTGGGGACCCTCCCATTCCTTTATTTTGTGATCTATGTATGTTCAAGTCCATGATAATCTTGTCACATCATTTCCAATTGACAAAAACCAAAGACCAAAAGTGGGGTCATTCCCACAATGAAGGGCCAATGTCAGGAATATTAATTTAATTAATGAGTTAAATCTTAATAAAGTTAATGCTATGTTGGGTTAATGCAATTAATTATGTGTTAGTTTGGAACCAATTCAAGTGTGAATGGGGTTCGAATTATTTTGTGTTTAGGACATAATCCCAAGTTATGTGTTTTGAAATTACTTTTTGTGATTTGAACTTCTAGAATGCACAAAGTTTGTTGTTGTAGGTTCTTTGTGTTTTTATGCAAGTTTTTTAATGCACATTGTTGATGGATTTTGTGTGTATTCCATTTTTAATTTTGGGTTTGATTCCTATGGGCGCAAACATACAAAAGTAGCCCAAAAAAGTATACGTTACAAGTAGAAAACATAATATTGTCAACTTTGAAGCATAGAAAGTAGAACCTAATCTTTAAAAACATACAAAAAAATTACTTGAATGTATGTAGGATGGTATGGATATGTTTTTGAAAACTTCAGATTTTGTGTTTCCTTTTTTTTCAACCTACTTTCACTCTACTTTCCAAATTTATGTTGTTGTCCCATATTGCACAAAGTAACATAAAAATGTATTATTTAATTATCATTTGACCAAAAAATTTATGTATGTCCTACTTTCAAACTATTAGAAGATTTTTTTGACATATTATATGCAAGTATTAGGGTTTGGGTTCATATAAAAAATCATGTTTTAGACGCATAATTCTATTAATCTGGAAAACTGCTTTTTGAAGGCTTCAAATTATCATAATTGAAATATTCAAGTTTCAAAAAAAAATGAAAATCATTATGCATGATAACTCAAACATCAATATCACAACATTTGAATAGTTTAATTTTGAAAGAGTATTAAACATTAACTTGTGATAAATAAATAAAATGATGAAAGTAATAGAATACATGAAATATGACCATATATGGTTTATTTAGTATAACAAGAACATTTAAAAATTTGTAGTATTGCTAAAAGTTTTAAAATTCAAAAATGCAAATTCTACTTTTCACCTACTTCTATTTTTTGAGCAAGGATCACCAATTAGCCTACTTTAACATGTTTATGCCCTTAGAGGTTTTACAAGTGAATCATATTTTGGATTTGGAGGTGAAGAACCATTAAAAATAATTTATGTTATTTGGTTTATGTGTGTGTGTGGACAATGATAATTGTAAGCACCAATATGATAGTGCACAACACCAAATTCTATTATATCCTATTCATAGGCCCTTTTAGTTATTTTAAGAATGCCCCCAACTTAAGGCTTTACCTACCAACATGACTTTGTCAATGCAAGTTTGTTGCAATTCATGCTATGTTCACCTAATGAAAATTTTAAAGGTGAAAAAACTACTTTTAGAAATTGAAATGTAATTGATGACGACATCAAGATGATTATCTAGTTCATAATGTTCAATATGATCTCAAAATCTCATGATGAATAATCAAAACTAGTTTGGATGAAACAAATATAAAATTCAATAATCATCTTTAGGTTACTTTCAACATGATTGATTGGTTGATAATTATGCCCTCGTTTTTTAGCCAATCTACCTTGCTCCTTTCCCTTACCCACTAAAATAGATATGAAAAGGCAAATTAACATGTGCCTTTTCATGTTTGTGACATTTATATTAATCAAAATTAAAATAGAAATAGAAATTGACATAAGTAATGATGAACTATTGGAAACCATGTGAGAACATAAGAATAGAAGAAACAAGTTGATCATCACTCCTAGCACGAAGCAACGCAAAGCATAAGGTGGATTCTAGCATACATTACACAATGCACATTTCGAAATCCTCAAGTCAAACTAATGCACCAATTTACATGAAGATTATTGAACTTAGTAAAGACCTACATTAAATGTAGAATACAAGATAATAAGGCTGACACTCTTTGATTATATTCCAAGTTATGATCATCATGGCAGAATACAATATAATGTTCTTCCCAAAGCATAAGCCCCAAGGTGTCCAGTTCCTTATTGATGACCTGCTGGCCCAATGGACCCCATTAGAACTGGGTTCGCTAGGAATCATATAGCATCATGGCCGAGTGGTAATTGCATCCACACCCACTTACAAGGAGCAACGCATCCTACCCACTTGTGCAATTGTTTGGGTCCAATATCCCAAAGTCATTTGAATCCTTCAACCCCCATGTGCAAACTAGTGGACCTATTACACTAAGCAAAAAAATTCTTGCTCTTTACACAACAAAATATGTAACTATGATGATTAGAACTTGGCATAACTCGGGATATAACCAAAGATTGTTCGCTTTCCCTCACCCCAAAAGATGAAAATTGGCAGATTTGTGTCTTTTGTTTTTGACCCTTGTGAAGTTGGATAGGGTTGGTTGCATAGTTTGCTTGTGATATGGATTACGTCCCACAAAATTCTTGGATTGCATTAAATAGGTATCTTATTGAACCCAAACATCATTATAATTAAAAAATTTCACCACAATTTTTATAAAAAAAAGTCATGGACTTGTTATATTGTTGTCTATTCTTGCAATAATTATCCATGCGGTTTAGTTCCCCCAAAAATTGCCCTAATGCAATGCTTGGAATCTTACTTTTATTCTTCTTGGGGTTTATGACTACAAAGTGAAGATTTATCCTTCTAATAAAAATTGAAAATATATTCACATTAAAAATCAATGTCTTCTTGGATATATTACAAGAAACTTTAAATTTATTTCCATAGACCATGCTTCACAAAGTTGCCATATTTCAACTTATAATGATCACTACAATGTGAAGAACTTTGTTTTGTAATGCTATTTTTATGGAATTTAGGACAATTGACTATCTTACCCAAAGTACTGACAACCAACATTTTTCTTTTTTCGTTTGGTGTCCAAAAAATAAGGAACTGCAACTTCTACACAGGTTTTTTTGGGGGCAAATGCTCCCATGAGCCTATAAGCTCCCATTGCTTGGCTATCATCTTGCATGGGCCCTCTTTCTGGCAATGCCTGATCCTGATGCGTTACCCTACACATAATAGTTCAGAGTTGTCGAGCAACCATTCTCTATTGCTCAACCCATTTGTAAGTAGTGCTTTTGGTTGTGCTTATGGGTCACCAAATAGTGCTTATCTCCAACTCTTGATCAGGTTCAAGTCCTCAAGTTCAACTATGTAAGTAGAGAGTACTGAGAATATGTGCATGATCACAACCCATTTGAGGGACTTGGAGCTTATTATAACTTGCAAAAATTGGTTTACAGGTTTTAAGGCCGTTAGGCCTTGGTTTGATGATAAACTAGATAATACACCAACTAGCTTGGTACTCGATTGCTGCTTTATTTGGAGAAAAATAATTAAAAATATGTTGGTAATTAGAAGAAAAAAGCATCATAAAAAGATTCCTCGTGTAAAATCTGTAACAAAACTATGAATAGCAGCTAGCAATCCAAAACATATAAAAAAATGTTTATCTTTGCTTCGTGTAACTTTATTTAACAACAAAAGCAAATTGGTTATCCACAAGACTATGTGCACGATCACACCCATGTGGAGAGACATGGGTTGAGCAGCTTATTAGAACTAGAATAAAAACAATTGATCATCCACAAAACATGTTGAGAGTGTCTTTTTTCTGGGCGAATTCCCACATTTTTTGTGGACTTGAGAAATATGATTTCGATCGACACATACAAAGGATTTTTGTGGGCCAAAAAAAATGTCCCTAATTCATAAGAAGCCAGATTTAACTGGGTAATTTACTGAAATAGCCAGATTTTTACAACAAGTTCCAGCAGGTAGCTAAAATATAAAAGGGTTCTTAAAATTATCCACTTTCATATCTGGTCTATAGCCAAATTTGGCCAAGTCTTCTTCTTGTGGATAATCATGGGTTTGGCTATAGAAACAAAATTGAAAAATCAAACCTCGGACTATGATCCCAAGAAAAATGCAAAAAAGGGAAATTAAAAAAATTAAAATCAGTTGTGTATAGTTTGGTACATTAGAAGTGGGACCTCACAGACTGCATTCATAACGAGCCCCTTCCGACGCCGTCCATTTTCCAACGGCCTAGATTGCGCGCTCGGTCCAAGCAACTGTCGCTCATTCATTGAAACGTTCTAAGCTCGCAGCCGTTCACTTCGATCGATTTCACAGATCTAACGGACATTAATGCACACACGTATCTGACAGGCAGCTGTGCATTGCCTGGGCGGCGGTAGTGAGTCAAGTGTGGCAGGATGCGGGGTCAGGTCCAGTGTTGGGCCGGCTGCCGGAAAATGTAGACAAGTAACCGGAGGTTCTCAAATGTGTAACTGACAAATGAAGGTTCTCAAGGATATGGAATTGATAACCATGGTTCTAAAAAAAACCTCAAAATCCATTATGATATGTTTCTGCCCCCCCCCCCCGGCCCCCGGCACTCCCAATCTAAGTACCAGTCAAATAACCTTGTTCAAATTGCCGGTTATTTCATGAAAACAGGAACTGGAGGTTGTTTGATTCTGAAATTTTCCAAAAACCATCTTCTTTTGATTTCCAAAATTTTGCCAAAAAAAAACTGGAACCAGAAGTTCTTGGATTTCCCCATTTTTGCAAAAAAAAAACTGGAACTTGATGCTCTTCAATTTCCAAAGTTTTAAAAACCTGGAACCCAGGTTCTTGGATTTCGAAATAGCAGAAAACTCCGGTTTTTCTTCGATTTCCAAAATTTTGCAAAGAAGAACCGGAACTGGAGCTTCACCAATTTCCAATTCTTTTATTATAAAACACTGAAACTGGAGGTTGCTCGATTTCCAAATTGCTGCAGAAACCGGAACCAGAGGTTCTTGGATTTCCCAATGTTATAAGAACCTGTAACCGGAGGTCCTTGGATTCCCAATGCTTTAAGAACCTGGAACCGGTGGTTCTTGGATTTCAAAATGCCTTAAGAACCTGGAACCGGTGGTTCTTGGATTTCAAAATGCCTTAAGAACCTGGAACCGGAGGTTCTTTGTTTTTTCACTTAAAAAACCGGAACTGGAGGTTATTTTTAAAAACCAGACACCTAAATTACCTACCTAATCGCGCAGCGCATGTCAGGTCGTGTCGGGTCGGGTGATTGTGCTGGTTCCCGGCCCGGTGCTATGGGCCGTGCGGAAGCGTTATAAACCGGCAGTGCAGCTTCGTGTTTCCTGGTTTTGGTCTTCTCTCCTGTTTCGCTTCTTGTTCGTCTTCGCCTTTTCTTTTCCTTCGTTGCAGTTGCTTTTGGTCCTTCCCTTTCTCCACACCTGTTTTGCTTACCGCCTGCTTGGCACTCTCAGCAGTTGCAGCAGCGACGAAGGCGGTTGTAAGTACCTATCCGGCATCATTATATGGCCTTTCTATACAATATTACCATCACGCATAAAAACAGATATTAGTCAGGTTCTTGACAGAAATTGCTTAAGTACTACTGGAATATTACGTATCGAATAGGTATCATTCGGTGTCAGGAATTTTTTTGTTGCCTCTCATGTATGAATCGCGCGCTTCTGTTTGCTCTTTCCTTGTCAGCTTGTTTCGTCTTCGTCCTCACTGGTCTTTAACTCGCTTGTGCCGGAAGCAGCAGAAGAAGTCGCTTTCTTGCTGCTGAGAGTTCTTTATTTTTTGTTTTGAGAGTTCTCTGTATCTGATGAGGAGAGTTCGTTTTCTTTTTAGACAACCTCCTGAGGTTGTCATTTTGCATCTTTCAGTAGACGTTTTGTGACGAGGGACGGTTTCATAGTCGCGATCTAGTTATACTTGGTGTCCCTGAATATCAGTTCCTCCTTTTGCTTTGTTTGTGTGCATTCCATAGGAAGATTATCGACGCTCTTGATCTTCTTTTCTGTTTGGATATGTAGTGAGAGTGTGGAGCCACGGATACGCTTAGGTCATTTGGACGGTATTTCGACCTCTCGTTGTTAAGTTGTTTTGGAGTTGGTTGATTGTCTGTTTCTCTGTTTACATTCGGAGTCGGATTGAAGCTGTGGTTTCTCTTTCTTTCCGTTGTCTTGAAGTTCTTCGCTGTATGTGCAATCCTGTCGAAAGTGCTGCATTCCAGCTGTCTGGTCCCTTCCCTGGAAATTCGAACATATTATCGTAGCTGGTTCCGGCAGGCTGTGGCAACCGTGCTAGTCTCAATTAAGTTCGCTGGCGCTGAGCAAAACTTTTCGGATTTCGTATCTGGTATGTCGTCCTGCACTTATTAGCTCCTATTGAGTTGGATCCTCAAGTGCTGTAGTAACACGATCTGTATTTTCATGTTTCCGGGCTGAAATCGAGAAGGCTGTTGTTATAGCGCAGGTGTTCTTCGGGAAACATGATCTGAAAACTATCCATCAATGTTCATAGGAAAATTTGAGTAATAGCAATACTGCTGTGCTGCTGCACGTGAGCTTTTTGTTAATACTGGTCAGCGTGCTTCTTTCAGATAATAGATTGGCCAAGATGCATGCATCTAATCTTCTCAAGGCAGTCCTGAAGCCTCGTACCCTATCCACAACCGCAGGCAAGAAACAGTCCTTGGTGAATACTCCACAGAACGACGGTTCTTGCACGAAGGGCAATCTTATGTCCTCTTCGGATTATTCTTCACTCCCCTCTGCTGCAAGTGTAATAGCGAGGCAATCGTCGTTGCGGCATTCGTCATCACCTCCTCCAGTAAAGATGACGTGCCTGTGCTCCCCTACTAGTCACCCTGGCTCTTTCCGTTGCCGGCTACACCGTACAGATAAGCAGTCGCCGGGGGCCGCTTCTTCTTCGTCTTCCGAAGCCTCTACTACCTCTTGTATTACGGCCCCTGCCGCAGATAGCAGCTACCAAACTGCCATGATGAGAGCAGCTAGTACTGGCATGCACAATCCGGCAGGGTCCCACCGCCCATCTCCTCTGGCTAAGAGTCCCCCAGGAAGACCTAGCAGGTTGAATCGCATGGTAGCAAACGCCCAGTCGGAGGAGAATAGTAGTCTCGCCCCTGCTATCAACGAGTAAGCGAGCGCACTTCATCTCACAGCACTATCAGCATTCCTGTTGTCTTTAGCATTTTTGTAACTAAGAAGCTTTGTTTGCTTTTACCTTCGCTGTTTTTCTAGCATGCATTTCTGTGCTGCGGGCACTCACTCAAGGCGTCTATCCCCTGTATTTTGTATTTTGCAGTTCATGTGTACAAATCTCTTCCACGTTTGCCAACAATGGACGCTGTTTTATGCGGCCTTCAGCGTCGATGGCCGACAATCCGAGAGAGATATATTCGGAGTACTGCCAGAGCACATCGAAGAAGGCTATGGATGTCTTCGACCGCAACATGACGAGGATGTACTTGTGACCTGGGGCTGTTGCGTAGACGTGTAAATACTTTTTATCTTCAACCCGGTTCTTCATCGACAGGAAATCGTGTAATATCTCTTCCTTCGTTCGAGGGAGCTATAGCCATTGACGACATACGAGTATGTGAATCGCTGCACGAACGCAGTTTTGGTAGTTTTGAACGCCAACGGAGTGACATGTCTCTTGTCGCTACCAAAGAAACAATTTTATAGCCACCGACGTGGCAAGATAAATATTGGGTGGAAATATATTAGAGCTTGGGAGGGGGAGGAGGGTACAAGGGAGCTGTCAAGATTGCTGAGACTTTCAAAGACGTGGAATTCAGACAGAGAATCCGATATCTATCAGGCCTGCTGGAAAGGTTGGATTTGTATGCCCGTCCTCCCTTTTCCTTGCTGACTAGGTGTTAAAAGCACCACTTCGTCATCTCCTTCAGTAAACATCCATAGTCTATTGCTTAAGGGTCTCTTTTCACTAGGCTGCTGTGATCACGACAGCCTACTGGAAAGCCACGAATATAGGGCCTTGGTTTTTCTCTGCTGCAGGGAGAGTCGGTTTCCATTCAAGAGTTCAAAGTGTGGGGGAAATATGTAATTAATCATGTTAGGAACTCCGGTAACACATGTTGTCATTTCAATAAAACAGATATCATTGTATGGGGCGTCACAGTTTCACTCGCAGCTGTCACAGCTCCCATAATTGGTCAAGTAATGTTTGATCAGTAGAGCTGTGAGATGACTGTGAGCAGAGCTAGTTGAAAAAGCATAATGGAAAGTTGTTGCGATTGTAGAACCTGTGATCACAGCAGTATAATGGAAAGATGTCCTAACTGGGTGTGTGCTTTTTTGCAGATTATGTTTTGGAGAGCTTGCACTTTGATAACTTCTTTCCCAATGAGCGAGCCAATCTGTGTTGTAAACTCTACAACACTATGTTGTTGTCCTTGATGACTTTGCGCTTGGATCATGGAAAGCTTTCAATGAGTAAGGGTGCATCGGCATGGTTTGGCTGTGTTTAGACCTAGAGTGGAAAGTTATTGAATATCAAACAATTTTGTCAAAAAAATGCAACAATATTAAAACTAAATATTTTAGGGAAATGGGGCAAGTCCTTGACGAGTGGGATTCTTGGAGGTGATTTTGTAAATCTTAGATCTGAGGTATAGCAGATATGGAATTTTGAATTTTCGTCATTGGAAATTAAATTAAAAAAATTGAAGTAAAATTTCCACAGTTTTGTCAGATTAAAAGTGTGCAAATATGCTGAAGTGATATACGGTTTCATTGATTGGCACCCAATTTTACTTGCCCTCCAGCTCCACTCAATGGGGGATCAAACAGAGATTAGAGAGAGGGTGAAACTCAGGCCTAAATGCAGCATGACAAAATTGTTGGAAAAACAAACACTGCTTCCCGCCCATGCTCTGCACAAAATTGCTGCAATATTTAACAATGCAAAAAGTGGGAGTCTGATACCCAAGTCTCAAAATCTGAAATTCTGACAGTTTGAAGTCATTTTTAAATCAATAATTTTATCTATCGCGTAGTCTCAAGGTAGAAATATTGAACGGATGATGATGAGGGTGGTGAAATCCCTAAACCCCATGAGTTTTTACTGAGGTAATTTTCATTTTGTTTTTATGAGCCATTACTTTAGGATGATCAACCCTTATTACAAGGCCCAACTCCGATTCTACAACCTGTTTATCTCTATTCCAAGCCTCAATCAAAGAATGAATCCAGTCTACTCATCCAGCATTCCATGAGTGGGATTACCAAACCAACCCTTGGATTGAAACTCCAATGACATTTAGACGGTACATGGTTCTCATTAACAACAAGCTGCAGGTACAAATGCAGTCTTGAGCTACTGAGAAATTACTGCACACTATCTACAACACGATAGTCTATTTACTGCATTGTTTGTTTCTTTGGAGTGTTGAATGGTTTCGAGCGTGCAGGCATTGTCAGATGGCTTGGTTCATTCGTTCATTCCAGTTGCAGGAGTACAGCAGTAGGTAAGTAGGTAGGTAGCACTAGTTCAAAATCAAAACATAAAATCACAACCCAAGTCAGTGTGAACTTTTGCAATAAGTAAGTTCAAAATACAGTTTACACGATTATTTTGCCAATTAGTTCACTTTAGGGTGGATAGGCCAGTGAGTAAACACTTATGAATCCTCACAGATTGTTCAGTTTCTTCTGGAGCTCAAAGAACATCTGTAGTCTTTCATCTAGTGCTCCCACCCTTGCAAAAATTGCTCAATTTGGTAAAGGAAAGGGGAAGATATGGGGTGTTTGGTGTAAAGGGGGCTCAATGCTAGGTGATGGGTGAATTAAAATAAATTAAGATTTCGGGTTTAAAATCTTTGATTGTTGCATCTTTGCCTCTTGAAATATGAAGAAGTTTTGTAAAGTCCTAGTTGGTGCACTCATCAAGTTTTAAATCACTCAAAACAGAAGATATGAAACTACAACTACAGAAGGGTCTAGAGCTATTTTTTCAAAAGTTTTGAAGCAAACTACCACTCATTTGCTTCCTCTGTTTTGTGTATTGCTCCTTTCCTTCTCACACTCAAAAAAATATTTGTAGCCCTCCAATTTGCACGTCCAATGATTCAAAAATTGTTCAATTTAGTTAAGGAATGAAAAATATATTGAAAAGTGTTATGTATAGTTACATGTTTAGTGATGGGCAATTCTATATACTTATTCCCAAGTGCTTTGTGCCAAATTGTCAAATTCACATTACTATTTAGTTATTTTTGCCAAATTGACTTTTTGACCCTGTCTGTATCCAGACAAGAGTCATATTGTTAATGTATTATTATACAAAGCATGTTGAATAGGTTTGTGTGTAGGAAAAATGTTATGGGCAATGAAATTTGTAAATTTGATTGTCTGAATTTGTTTTTTAAATGTGTAATACGATTTAATAAGTTTGTGATGATTTTAAAAGACCTATGGAAATGGTAGAAAGATACCATTATTTTCAATGTGCAGTGGAATAGGCTTGTGTCTGGGCTTGAAGATTTTCTTTTCAAGTCAATGGAATTGCTCAATTTGGTGGTTTGAATTTTAGAAAAAAGTTATCTTGAGTGAACTAACACTTCATGTGTCCTCACATGGTTGTAACACACTACCTGTGCACTTTGTCTTGTTTACCAACTTCATTTTGACAAATTGTGAAGCCCAATTCTCCAATTAAGGTTTCCAAGTTGCCAACTCCACATTGTTATTTTGACCTTTAGCTATTTAGCCAAATTGCTAAATTCATTTCATCTTGTGGTTGACCCAAATGAGCTTCAACCTATCCACAAATATATAAAAAATTGGGCTATCCAAAGACTAAATGCTTTTTTTTTCAATCTACCCAAACTTTTGCCCCTAAAAACCAAACTACCCTTGTTTTTTTTTTCCCCACAAGCTACCTAGGGTTCCATATTGCTAGAAAACATGAAAATATTGTGATAATGGAGAAATAACTAACTTAGTTAAGGAGGAGGTTTTGTGAAATTTCCAAAGGTTTTAGGTAGTGGTGAAACTATGTCAATTGTCTTTATTTGAGGTCCCAATCAAGGTCATTAGACTTGGTTGTGCATTTAATTTTGTCCCATTGGAGGTTCATGTCTTTAGCCCCACCTAGTCACCCCCATCTCCTACTTACCTACCTATCACATTCTTATGATTGTCAGGTGCAATCACACTAACACATACACAAGCAGTTGTAACCAATGCTTAGTTTTGTGTATCTAACATTTTAGAAAAAAATAAAAAATTCCAAATGGAATTATTTTCACATAATATTATTTTCAATGTATTGGTATATATATTCTAAAATTTTGAAATTGATATAATGAATGAAAAATATTCAAAAGCATTTTGAAAATATTGTAACCAATGTTTTTAAATAGTAAAAGGACTTATAAATGGATTTGAATTTTTTTGACAATGACATATTTTTAGCAAATTTTTAATGTAAACCATAACATACTAGTGCAACCAAAATTTTCAAGAATTTTTAAAAGAATTTTGTTCAAAAGATTCCAAGAATATTTTTAAATAAACATTCAATAAGTAGTAACCCAAGGGGGCGGATCGAATTCATGATATCTTGTTTGCACCCTATTGCGAAAGGAAGGAAGGAAGGAAGGAAGGAAGTGAACAAGTAGGTGAAACAAGATGAACACAAAGAAAACAAAGAATTTGGCAATGATTTTCTTGCCATTGCACATCAATTCCAACTTTTGCTTTCATCATGGTACTAGACCAAGACATTTTTTCCTTTTACAAACCTATTTTTTTACGATTTTTTTTTCTCATTTCTTGTTGTTGCTTCTCCAAGAACTCCCAATCCACCTCTATTTAATTTTTATGAAATTGTAAACTAAAACACCAAGATAACACCCAATTGATTTGATTTGATTTGATGGTGTTTAAAGTAAAAAGCCAAAAGAGTGTTGAAATTAGGGCTTGCAACAACTTGATACAATTTTGTCCAAGAGGTTGTTACAACAAATTATTGTAGCAATTGGGTGGATGAATGCAATTTGACCTAATTGTGAGCTTCTTATTGCTCCATGGACATGAAGATGATCCTTGTCAAGATGATCAACAAGAAGACGGGTGATCATCCTTTGATTCACTAATGAATTTGTTAACAACAATTGCCTTTTTCTCCAAAAAAGCAAGTAATAGAATTCTACAAGAAATATCATAAACATAACTATAACAATGTTCAAACCTGATGCTAAAGTGGGTGATCCACTTCTTACCATTCACAGCTTCCACAAACCACATGTAGTTCTTCTTTTCTTGCTCCCATTATTACTATGTTGCAGGATTTAGTCACTCAAATTAAAGGCTTGGTTTTTTTCTAGTGCTTTAATGAGAGACTAGCCCATTAATGGAGAGAATACCTTACTTTGTGACTTCATTTCATGAAAACTCACACAATTGAACTCCTAGTAAAATATGCCCATTTATCTTCATTCATAATGTTTCTTGGCTTTGCAAGATGTGAACTAGTGGTGATGAAAATGAAATTATCATTCCTATATATTTGACAACATGTGTTGTTGTTGACATCTCGTCAAATTATGCAAGTTTTGGAAAGCTTGTTGTTTATAGTTTGGAATTGTGCACATTTCCAAGGAGAATGCATATGATGACAACAACAATGTTATTAGATTTGTTTACCATGCTTCAGTCAGTACTACACAAGGATTGGAATGGACTTTCAATACTGACAAATTCAATATCATTAGAGAAAACCTCCCCAAAAATTCCCAAAACATGGTCTTGATGCTAGGCATTGTTCCATTTTTTGTTAATGTCATTGCTAATGATTTTCAAGTCACCAATGAACTATTTAATCTTGTTCTAAATCACAAAATTGCATTCATGAATGTAGTTTTGTGATTCGGAGCGACATTAATTAATTAATTGTTGACCTAAATTGATGAGGAAGGAATGTTGCCAATCTTTGTACACTTGTTTAATTCTTTACTTTTGAATCACAATGATTCTAACATGTTTTGTTTGAATCCTTTTGATAGGTTGCTTTGAAGTTCACCCCTTATTTTCTTAGTGTCATGGATTGCCTTAAGGTAATGTCTTTTGCCCCCCATGCCACCTTGGAGTTGAAAGAATTGAATTACAATACATTTTGGATTGAGAATGCTCCTAACATTCCATCCACTTTTGGTGGTGATGTTTGCTTTGAACTCCCCAGTGTTGATAATTGAAATGGCCATCTTCATTATATGCAAAGAATGAACAGAAAGTATGATAACCATTTTTGATGCAAGGTCAAAACAATAAACATAAAAAATGATTTCAATATAGGGATGTTAATTGAAACATAATTAAAATGGAATATCGATCCCTAGATTCAAACAATTTGAGGAGTTATTTTGAACCATCATATTATTAGTCATCTATTGATTCAATGAATGTACTTGCATTTTTTATGAATTAAAAAAACAAATATAAAATCTTCAATAAATCAATGATTTCATGAAGACCTTTAACTTCTTCTTCATTTACTACAAGTCCATCAAATAGATCAAGTTTTTCCTCTCAATGGACATTTTTCCAGATTCACTACCATCTCTATATATAATACACCACTACTTGATAAACATCATGAAATTGTTTTGTGTGTTCTTTTATTTGAACCTTACAATTGTCCATCATGTGATTTATTTTTAAAAATCTTACATAATACAAGTTCAACATATCTAGCAATGGTCCCAAGTGTTTCAACTTATTTTCAATCGTCTTTTTTTGGGTTCCCAATGGTCCCCCTTACTTATTAATGCATTTTAAATTTTCTTTCAGTATCACTTGTTGCTCACTTGAGTTTTATTTCGATTTCAACAGGTTTTCCTATTCAATATCATTGTTGTCAAGTACAATTCATTATTTTTTTGCACCATATTTTATTATTATTATTTAAACCCTATTCAATTTTTTAAAATAATTAACTTTTTCTTCAATTTTGGATGCCTAATTAGCTTAAGAATTGTTTTTAAAAATACATTGTAATCATTTTTTTAATTGGCTCAAAATGTTGATATCATCATTGCGTCTAGGCTATTTTGGTTTTTTTGTTTCCCTAACACTTTAATTTTATTCCACATACATAACAACATTGATTTTATATGCTACCTATATTATTATAATTGAAATCAAACACAAAATTTGGGTTATCACTACTATCAATAATCTTAGAATGTGATGCCCAAAATTCAAACCAATATCCTCATACTCCACAAAACCAATGAATTGTCCATTAGTTGTTTTCTCCACCTATATTGTACTCACTTGATAATGAAGATATTCCTAATTCTATTGAGAAACGGATTGCAATTCAACAAACATTTTCATGACATAATAATTATTTCCTTGAACATCAAAGCTTCAAAGTTCTTTGTATACACAAAATTGTTCATTGTTACCCATATTTGCTCCAAACTCTTCTTTTGTCAAGTTTTCCAGTTCTTTTGAATTTCAAAAACATTGTGAGATTTTGTTTCAAATATACAAAGCCAAATTGATTGCCATTGGTGGGTTGTTCATTTCATTGGAACCAATTGCAGAGTTTGGTGTAGTTGTCGATGTGGTGTCCTCCCAATCCATCATCTCCTTTTGAATTTGTCATTACATTTTTCAGGCATGGTGGGGACCTATTCTCTTCCACCTATTTGTGGTAATATTATTGGCCAACACTAGTTGATCCATCTTTCTACCGTAAGCGAATTTTGGAAATTCATATGCATCTTCTTTAATGTTGGAAGCATTTTTGAGCCACTTTCTTTCCAAAATTGATTTGATTATTTTGTAGTTAATCTAAAATCCAAGCAAGTAATCACACTATTAGTGAAATTGCGTTCTATAGTTTCAATTGGTCAAGTGTGTTGTCCATGGATTGTCCCAAGGAGGTTGTCACAAGTTAATAAAAAACTATGGGATAAACATTTTTATCATTGTCCCATATATCTTGTAATCTTGCAACTAGTTAAAAGATGCCTTGTACATACATGATTTTGTGGTTATTTTTTGTTTAATTTCCATTTGTATGGGATTGGTGATATTAAAACATTTACAAATGGTAGAACAATTAGAAATTTCTCAAGAGCCAATAAATATGTTTCCAAATCATGTCATGCATTCTATGGGTAATTAATAATTGTGAATGTTTGATTGTCCTTTAGGTTTGATGTTGGTTCATGTCATTTTGGTTGGGATTCTTGTTTACATGCCATGTGTCCAGATATGGCCCTCTAGCCAATGGGATTTCTATATTTCATTGTACTTTTACTTCAACCTTGATATCAAATGTGAAACCTTCAATACATTTTCCAAACTTCATTTGAATTTAGGGTGTAAAAAAGGTCATTAATTACATAGTGAGAACAATTAAACAATTATGTGAACAATCTAACAAATAAGTATTTTAACTGATGTGTAATCTAAAACTTGGAATTGGAGATTACACTTATTGGAGGCATTTAATTTGTTGCAATTTTGACCTTTGGAATGCCAAGTGGCATAGTCAATGACATGGTAGAACAACTCCAAATGCAGAATAGTTACATGTGTTTGAATAACCACAAAATCATGTATTTCATTGTTTGTTTATGATAATCATTTACTGTTCTAATTTTTTAATTTAAGTGATTGTTTATTTCAAGAATCACAACATATTTGTTCAACAAACAACTTCAATGTTCAAGTTCAACCTTAATTTTATTTCATTTTTTCATAACTAAATGTTTCCTTTTGAGATCACATACTATGAACAAATATTCATGTTAACATGTTTATTGAACCACAATTTAATGCAAACAATGTGATTTTGGGTCCTCTTTAATTTGTCGACACATCATTGTTTTCGATTATCATACACATCTTGTGGTTTTGAAGCTGGCCCTATCATTTAACGATTCATATGATGTTTTAACATTTTGTTCTTAAATTCTTGTGGCACCCATGCTCACTTACTTAGAGTTGCATATAGTTGTCTTCAAGGTTTCATGAATTTTATTGATAACAAATTGCCAAGGGTTACCAAATCTTCTATCAACAAATTGTTCAGTAAGCTTGTGCAAAAATGTTATGGAATCAACTTTTTCAAACTCATGAATATTTTGAAAAAAATTTATGGCATGTGTAAACATTGCCTAATTGTAGTCTTCCATATCCTCCTTGGAAATGTTTATAGTTTATTTGAATAATGCAAGGTTTCCTTTGTCTATTTTGGCATTTGCCCATCACCATGTTGCCCATTCATCTATTTTGTCAATTGCCCTTTCCATTTTGTTCCCCATGTTTTTATTTCTAGCAAATGCCAAAGGGGGACTAACCGGGTGTCTTCTCTTAGATATTCCCAAGTTTTTTTTTTCACCTCACATATTCCAATTAATATACTTGAGATTAATATATATTCAATCATAGATTCCAATGTGTTTGGTGTGACAATTGGTGTCAATTTTCTTCTTGTGATTCTAGAACAAAGGTTTAACGATTGTAAACACATGGTAGTGGTAGAAAGGATGCAATTAAGCAGAACAAGTGGAGAGAATGCAAATTGAGGTATAGATCATGCAAATTAATAATAGAGGGTGGAAATAATGCAATTTGATTGTATAAGTAGCAAGAATGGTCCTAAATGCAAGAAGTTGAGAGAGTGAATAAAAAAAAACAACTTTAAATGCTAGAAACAATGTAAAGTGTTATCGGTTACTTCATATTATTTTGATTTTTAATGGGCACACACCTTTTGGACATGTAATGTTGGATTGACACATACCTCTTGGTGGGTCAATAGGTTTATATGTCATTGAATTGGATTTAGTTTAACATTTTATATGGTTTAAATGCTTTAAAGCTTAATATACTTCATATTAAGTAAATATGAAGTATGATTTTAACTATGACTTGAACATTTCATGTCTCAATTTTTTCAAAATAAACCAACATATATTTTTTGCACCTTTTTTCTTTTATTCAATTTTTTGTTCAATTGTCAACATACATAAAAAAGTTCATCCATTTTCATTTGTCATCCAAATTTTCATCCTTGAATATCTTTCATCTATGAACACATGACAAAATTTTCCTCCATGTTACCAAATATTCTATCCCATGCCTCAAATAATATTTTCCAAATATTTTGTCAATGTTAGTAAAATATTCCAAAAAAGATTTGTTCATGTTCACTTGCTCACACTCACACTCACACACTCACAAAATAGCATCCCTATCTATCATTGTTCTTTTCGAGCCTAGTCCTCCCCACATTTGGTACTCTCATGATTGTATTGTGAACTTCTCATATTTTCCAATGTTGTTTTCCCCTTATCAAGTGACAATGCGATGCGTTTATTTGCAATCCCAACCAAATAATTGATTTAGTATCACACATAATAATATTACAAATATAGCTACCCTCTTTTTCTACTTTAGAAAGAATGTTACACTTCCAAATTTGCCCCTCCTTTCAAGTCTAAACAATGATATGGCACATTTTAGTACTTCTAAATTCCACTCTTGAGGAGTTGTGTGATAAATAGTTGATGATATGTACAACATTGTTTGGAGTTTCCATTGTTGTTGCTAGTCTCTTCTACAGATGTACTGAGCAGAGTCAAATTATTTTGCTTTATAGGCAAATACGTCACTTTTGCAAGATTATTGGTTATTCCCTCTAGTCATGGTTGGAGTTCTCTTGTGATGGCTATTAGGTAGAAAATTAGAATTGTTAAGAATATAGTTTGCACATTGTTTTAGAGTTGTGTCAAGTGATAATGCACTTCCTCTCTTTCAATATTGATGAGTTCAGTATTGTTTCATTTATCTCCTCAATATAGCTCCTTGACTTCCTGCTTTCACAATGTGCTTAGGCTCTAAAAAGACATGATTAAGAAATGGTAGGCTTAAATTGACTGTAGCATTATGATCCTTTTTGTATGATGATCTTGTTTTGGGGTTAGTTAATTTGAGATTGTTTCAAGATCAAAATTATTATACAATAATTTTTTCAGCTCTGTCAAATTAGAATAACTTTCACCCTCAGGCATGTTGGCAAGTCCTATGAAACTTTGGATATAAAGAATTGTTTGCAATCCACATATGAACTTCCAAGTGCCTAGCTGTAAGATTGTTTGAATATGACCTGGAATATTCAAATATACCATGCGAGGTGAAAATATATTCTACTTATCGTGAGAATATTCCATCCATATAAAAAGTATGTGTCAAGGAATATTTGTTGATGTGGATGGCACATACCATGAAATAATTTTTCCTACTCATGCTCACATAATAGCATTCCTAAGTTTCCAGCAGGCAAGTACAAATAACCCTCACCTTTCACTTTGTTCTTAGTTGTTAACTTCACAAATTTTTCCTGTTCTACACATCTCATTTGTCAAATGCTACTGACAATATAGGCCATCATGCCCATCATGCAATGGTAACATGGCTATACAATCATGGCTGAAGCTCCAGATCCCTGTAAGTATAAAAAATTCTCCATACTAACAGTAGAGTAGAATATATGAGAATATCTTAGACTGGGGATATTAAGATTTCCAATCAAACAACAAGATCATAACTGCAAACATGGCTACACTCTAACAAGAACCTACCTCACAGAAGTGCTGTGTATCGATGAGATTGCAGATAAGAACTCAACAATTATACTTGAAATAACCATTGTGTCAGCTCTGGCCAAACCAATATAAATATGACAAGAATGAGAGCTGTCATAACTTTGTGCATATCACCCACAAGGTATCAGGTGACTAGTATCTGCATCCTTCCTCATGTCTGGATCAACTGGAAGATTCAGTCATAATCTCTGTTAGCACTCACAAAATTACCTGAACAACTTTTCACTTTGCAACAGAATTACCTTTTCTATCTCTTTAAATGCAAGACCAGCCTCAGCATCTTGCATGATTGTCAAGGACTCTTTAGAAACTGACACATCTGCCCTGCAATGTGGCACACCTGCATTTGTCTCCCCTAATGGCAAATGCAAAAGCTTCCAGGCAATAATCTTTAAGAGTCCCTAAATCTTGTCTTTGAACTAGATCAATACAGTTGGACCACAAATAAAGAAACAGTTTGCTGTGCGAAATTGCTTTGCTTCTCCAAAGATTTCAAACACCTTTCCTGCATGCTTACTCCCTCTCTCATATCCTGTATATGGAAACAACTCACATAGCAAACTAGGAATTCCTTACACCTTTGCAGCAGGGTTTGGAGTCTTCTTCAAACAACTGAGTATATTTTCATCATTCTGTTTGCAATTTGGCTGTACAAATTCAATCACCAATTGGCCAAAATAACCCTCTTTAAGCTGGTCATTTCAATAACGGCTTGGGACCAACTTCCACTGCATCTCTGACCATTCATCACTGCTGCAAGCAAAAAACAGAAGATCATTGTTCATCAGCCAAGGAATGTAACCTGCCCCTTCAACTAAAACTCTGACTGTCCTGCATTGATGGAAGGGCATGGAAGGTTCAATCTATACACATGAACCGATCCTTAAGTCACCAGCAGACTCTCTAATAGTGCTTTTGGGGCCTGCCCCAAAGACTTGGATCTTTTAGGAAGAATAAGGACATCTTTCCATTAGGCTGCTGTGATGATAGCAACTTTCGATTATGTTTTTCCAGCTCACTGTGCTCACAGTCATCTCACAACTTTACTGGTCAAGCAGTGACAAATTGCAGGAGGTCTGAGAGCTATGAGTGAAACTGTGACTCACCATAAAATGAGATCTGTCCCTTTTTCATCAGAATATGTGTTCCCAGAGTTCGTGACATGATTGACTAAATATTTTCAATGCACTTGCAGCTCTCCAATGTAAAGCTCCTGTCCCTGTAGCAAGGTCCTATGTTCAGTGGCTTTCCATTAAGCTGCCGTGATCACAACACACTGTGTGTAACTGTGATCACAGCAGTCTAATGGAAAGAGACCCTAACTCCATAATGAGTCCGAAAACATATCATCCTGAACTCCTCCTGCTGATTCTCCGCTTAACTGCGATTCAGCATCATACGAAGCAATTCCAATTTGTGGACATAGTTAGCGCCGACATAGGAAGATACGGCTGTAACGCTGTTACTAGCTTCTCACTCACTGAACTGCTTAGTCATTGTGACAGACCTTGAACATGTAAGAGCAAAAAACCATTTTCATTCCCTTTAGATAGCACTCAATTTATGCTAGAGCATTAGCGGCTGGCCGTCTTGTGCCTCAAGATCTGCTCACAACCTTCGATGACCGCACAGATAACACAACTGCAACCAAAAGTTCCAACAGGCGAATGACATGCATCGGATGAATTGCCCCCAAAATACACCAAGCTCATGCAAACTTGCACTCTCATTGTGGATCCTCCTCTCCCAGGTACCTATACAGAAAGAAGCAATGAATGAAATGGCAACAAGAAAGCGAAGCATGACGCGCAACAAGTAGGAAGGAAGAAGGGATGAAAAAGTAGAAAAAAACCCAAAGAAAACAAGAGTACTTGCAACTCTCACCTTTCGCTCAATCGGTCCAAATCGCAAAGATGTTCCCACCCTCATCGACCTTTTCGGGACTGTCAGAAAAAGTGTCGAAGTCACACGAAATTACGAATCAAATCCACGAAGCAGAAAACGGAATAAGATAACAACCTCTCTTTTCCAAGTGAGCGCCAAACCCTAATTTAGTCCCAGTCTAGGAATGGTGCTATTTACCGATTACAGTTATAAATTTACCGGAAGAGTTTACTGTCACCTTTAACCCGATTGTAAAATGGTAACTTCTATAAGGGGTCTATATTCGGTCACGCCTAGGGGACTTGTCGCTTCCATTATTAAGCCACGTGTCCTTAGCAAAACCCTGGATTCGAGGTCATTCAAAAGTGAAAAAAACTTACCCGCAGGTATAACTTATTCATCCAAGTGAACTCCGTTTGAACCCGTAGCAAACATTCATTCATGGGTTGGTGCAAAGAAGCTGGTAGATAAATAAATAACTTCCCGAGATGAGAACCTCCGGTTATAACTGAGGAACACTTTCGTGAAGGTGTGTGTAGTGGATGGGGGTTCATTTTTTAGTAAAGTAAAAGATTTGAGACTGTGTGGTAAGGAAGAGTAGCCTATGTGGGTAGTGTTTTCTTTGGGTCAATTTTGTGATATAGCCAAAGTGGCGATAATGAATAGGGGGATTTAACCGGATTTGGCTACGAGCTAAAATATGAAAATGAATTTTTTAAACGTCCATCTATATTTTTGGCTACCGACTTGAACCATGTCCAGAAATCTGGCGAATTTTCTTAAATTTTTTTCCAATAATGGCTATTTAAAATTTGAGAAAGCACCTCATTTTAGCACCTGATTTTTTTATACGTCTTTTTGGCTATTCAAATAGCCAGAAAAAATGGCTGCAAGTTATAGGTTGCCTAGGTACCTATCTAGCCAGGCGTGGACCCCTCTGTCGGGAGTCTTCGCACGACCGTCGTCGCGTTTTGAGTCTGGCGACGATCGCATTTTGCTGAAGCGTTTTGTGACGATTTGAGTGAGAGTAGTAGGAATAGAAGATCGGTAGGAGTAGCAGGTGGTGGTGGTGATGGTGACGATGGAGGAGAGGGTTTGGGATGATGGGGAGGAGGAGTTTATTCTCATGGGAAGAGGATTAGGGTTTTGATGCGTCGGAAGAGGAGATGGAGTCATGTAACTGTGTAGAGCCGGCATGGCCTCCAGATGATCTTCTCATGCGATACCAGTACGTCGCCGATTTCTTCATCGCATTGGCTTATTTCTCCATCCCCGTGGAGCTAATTTATTTCGTGAAGAAGTCGTCTATTTTCCCCTACAGATGGGTGTTGGTACAGTTCGGTGTTTTCATCGTTTGGTGTGGTTCCACCCATTTGATCAACCTATGGACCTACAGTGCGCACTCACGAGCTGTTGCCGTCGCGTTGACGGTGGCAAAGATCTTCACTGCCGTGGTTTCGTGTGCCACGGCGCTGATGCTCGTGCACATTATCCCGGATCTGCTAAGCGTGAAGACGCGGGAGCTCTTTTTGAAAAAGAAAACTGCGGAACTTGACAGGGAAATGGGCTTGATCCGCACGCAAGAAGAGACGGGACGACATGTGCGGATGCTAACGCTAGAGATTCGTAGCACGTTAGACAAAGATACCATCCTCACCACCACACTCGTAGAGTTAGGGAAGACTCTGGCTCTCGAAGAATGCAATCTGTGGATGCCAACTTGGAATGGACAAGAGTTGCAACTCTCTCACACCCTTCGCCAAACCGATTTCGGTCCTGTCACTGTTCCTATTCATCACACCACCATCAAGCAAGTGTTTAGTAGCAATCGTGCGGTCGTCATCTCTCCCAACAGCCCTGTTTGCATTAGTAGGCAGAGACAAGGCGAATTCGCCATTGGAGATGTCGTTGCTGTTCGTGTGCCACTCCTCCATTTGACCAATTTTCATCTCGGAGATTGGCCAGATACAAATAAGCGACCGTTTGCCCTCATGGTTCTCATGTTGCCGGCTGACAGTGCTCGCAGATGGCATGTCTATGAACTCGAACTTGTGGAGGTTGTGGCTGATCAGGTTGGAATTTCGCTATTGTCTTGTGAGCTGCTGTTTCACCAGCTCTTGACAAATTGAAGCTCCTGATAATCATGGGATTTTTTCTCAAGTTTGTGTGGCTGGCTGGTGAGCTGGCTGATTGCAAGGGTTTGAGAGTACAATTGGTCACCAACAATGGAGCCTCCTTTCTGATAGTGAAGGCTGGTTCCTGCAGGTAGCAGTGGCACTTTCACATGCTGCAATATTGGAGGAATCAATGCAAGCTGGTGAGCTTCTCATGCAGCAGAATGTGCAACTGGATATGGCAAGAAGAGAAGCGGAAATGGCCATTTGTGCTCGAAATGATTTCTTGGCTGTCATGAACCATGAGATGCAGGCCCCAATGCATGCCATCATTGCACTCTCTTCTCTCTTGCAGGAAACAGAATTGACTCCAGAACAGCGGTCTATGGTGGACATTGTTCTTAAAAGTAGCAATCTCTTAGATACTCTGATCAATGATGTGTTGGACATTTCTCGCTTAGAAGATGGGAGCTTGGAGCTGGACACAAACACCTTCAAGCTACCTCAGATTTTCATTGATGTAATTTCGTTCTCCTTTTGGATGTGAGAGTGTGACTGTCACTGTTATCATCTGGAACTATTATCATTGCCGAAGCATAAATTTTGTTTGCCTTTCTTTTCCTGATTCAAGCTTGTTTGATTATTGTCAATGGGTGGATGCATGCAGGTAAGGAATTTAGTGAAACCTATAATTTCATTGAAGAAGCTTCAAGTCTCCCTGACGTTAGCACCAGAGCTTCCAGCTTTTGTTGTTGGTGATGACAAACGGCTAATGCAGACAGCTTTAAATGTAGTTGGCAATGCTATCAAGTTCACAAAAGAGGGCATCATTTCAATCAAAGTTTGTCTTGAGAGACTAGAGTATCCAATGGATCCTTTGATGCTGGAAGTCCGCCCTGCACAGGGAGAGCAGCATTGCTATATTAGAGTACAGGTACTGTGCTTCATCTTTCTCTGGGTCTGGGGTTTCTCCTGGTCTTATTTCAATTTGGTTTTGAAACCATCCTTCTCTCTTCATGGACTGCTACATTCTCAGAAGATATCAGTGAGGTGTTCTTGTTATTGAACTGCATGCTGCAAGACCAGGTGCAGGACACAGGTGTGGGTGTCAACCCTCATGATATTCCAAAACTTTTCTGCAAGTTTTTGCAATCCAACTCAACCACCACCAGGAACAATGGTGGCACAGGCCTTGGTTTAGCCATTTGTAAGAGGTATGATCATAACCTCTTCAACAAGGAGAGAGCATCTTTATCGGCAAATTGTGACCTAATGATCAAATTGAGTGATGGTGGATTTGCTGTGATTCTTAAAATTGGTGGTTCACTTTGGATGGTGCAGGTTTGTGAATTTGATGGGTGGCCATATATGGGTAGAGAGTGAAGGACTGGGTAAGGGGACACTTGTGACTTTCGTGGTGAAGCTTGGTCTGCCAGAACATCCAAATGAGTTGGATCGCCAAATGGCAATGCGCACTGACTTCACTGGTGTTAGAGTTCTAGTCACTGATGACAATGGGTAAGCATGACTGAAATTTCCTCTACGTTCATATGAAATTGGCTCTGAATGTTCTACAAGTCAGTCATCCTGTTGGCTGATCTAGTTGTTCTGTACAGAGTGAACCGGATGGTGACAAGGGGATTGTTGATGCGGCTTGGCTGTGAGGTCACAGTTGTCAGCTCTGGCCGGGAATGTTTGCAAGTTATTTCCCAGCCAGGACAGTCTTTCAAAGTTCTGTTATTGGATGTATGCATGCCTGACATGGATGGATATGAAGTTACTATTCGTATTCAAGAGAAATTTGCCAGGCATGAGCGGCCACTGCTCGTTGCTCTCACTGCCAACACAGACATGGCAACCCGGGAACGGTGTTTGAGCTTGGGCATGGACCGGGTTATTCTCAAGCCTATTTCACTGGAGAAGATGCGGATGGTGCTGACAGAGCTCTTGCAGTTTGGATCTCGAAATGAGAATCAACGGAGGCCTTGAGTCAGGTGAAGGGAAAATCCTCTTATTTGTGAAGTCGAGAGAGTTATTCAGCCTAAAACATGCTCCTAAGGAAGAGGACCAGCTGTTGTCATAGGTGAACAATATTCAATTTTCTGAAGTAGTTGCCCCTGTTGGCTGTGTACATCAGAATTCCTGCAGAGCTGGAGTGCTGTTCCAAGATGGTTTCAAGTAAGAAGGGAGTTTTCCTTGTGACAAACCCCCAATGTTGATGGATGTTCCAAAACGGGGTTCCCTGTTGTGACATCCCAAATATAAACTGATGTTTTGTTATGACATAGCACATTCATCAAGAATTCAGCAACGATGAATTGGTGCACGTATTGCAATCTTTTGAGGACAACAGCTTGCTGATTGATTTGCAGGTTATTTTGTGTTGTGAACAATGTCAGTTGTGCTTATGCTGATGATTTGAGTTTTCTCAATGACAAACTGAGAGTGGGAACTTGCATTTCTTTGATTTCATCGAAATATTTTCTGTTTTCAGGTGTCTTTGCGCACCCAGCTAGGATGAACATTGCTGCCAGTTAGATTCTGCATGATGTGGTGGATTATGAAAGTGGTCCATTGCAATGTAACAGGTTCAAAGATTTAATTCCATGTTTGAGTTGAAAAACAACACTAGAATCACCTTCACATCTCATGTTTTGCTCTTATTACAGGTTGTCAGTGGTTTCAGGATTCAATATTGGACGCAAGAATGAATGTTACATGTGTGCATTTACATGTGCATGCGACCCATGTTCTATTCTTCTGATTTCTGCACTCTTTAGAGAAGAGGAGTGACCTTTATGCCCTTAGGAGTGTGAGGGAGCTGATGCCTAATTATAGGTGTAAGATTCCTCTCACTCCGAAATAGTAGGCAAAAAAACTCTCCCCTCCCTATGCCTCTGGAACTACAGAAAGCATTTGGAGAAATTTGTAGTGTATGTGGAGGGCGCCTTATATCCATCAATTTCCCTCCTAATTTCTAGGAGGGATATTATGCCTCATTTTAGGCCCCTTATTTTGAGAATGCCCCCACCCTAGAGCTTTACCCTACTACACATATGTTTTGGTTCATAAAAATGTTTGCCTTCTGCTTTACTATGTTAAAGTCCACATGTGGGTAACAGGGCTGGACTTGACTGTTATCTTTTGACAACAGCCCCTTGCTTTTGGAATGCCCCCCACGCTGAGGCTTTACCTTAACACCTTTTCCCTAGACAGGGTATATGGTGGCTCCACTTTTTTTTGTTATTACTGTCACTGGTAATGAATCAATGATTGAGATATGTGCCTGAAATTTGAATCATGGTTTCAAAAACCTACATTGTGGAACAAGCCTTGGCAGAGTCCTCCATGACCTAAATGGCACCAGAATTGTTCTGGAAAGCACTTGGAGAAAATTTCTTGGTGTGACTGGAGGCCACATTATGTCCATGAGTACAGATCCTAGAAAGAGTAGGGATCTCATGCCTACTCCTTAATCAGTATCATGCCTACTGCTGGTTTTGGTTCTTCAAATATTTCAGAATCAAAATATCACCAGTTCTGGGTCTTTGAAGAAAATCAGAACTAAAGAGTAGTTGTTCCTGGTTGCCTCAAAGAACTGGTGGTTTTCATTGGTTGTTGGCCAGTTCTTTGACTTTCAAATTTTTTTGAGAACCATAGATCGTCAAACTACTTCAAATCAGGTGAGGGCCTTGGTATCACACTTTCCACAATACTTTGCTTTTAAGGTTATTATTGGCCTAGCAATCTGAATCACGGCTGAGGTTCACTGTTTTTGCTAGTCTTGTGACAGAAACTCAGTTTGTTACTGGTGAAGTTGATGTGCTATGGAAGTGTCAAGCCCTGCCCATTTTGTAAGGCCATTCCATGACATGAATGTCTATGGTGGCGATGATACAAAACAATGTCTGGTTCACGACAGATTTTGGTCACTACAATGACTGTATGAACACCACCACAAGATTATGTCACACAATGCGGTCAAGAAAACAACATAATTTTCCACCCTAGACCCTCATGTTTGACATTATCTTACACTACCTGTCTAGAATTGATGAAGTCAAGCAGAATGTACTGTGGACCAGGCATAGTAGGGTGTCATGCATTCCAATGTTGACACCTATAACCATTGTTGTCAACATCCATAAACAAAACAGCATAACACCTCATAAACTTGATACATTCATCCCAACTAAAACAAGCTTACTTGCAAGAACACATGAATTCAAGTCCAAAAGATGAAAAATAGAACATAGGCATTTCCTACCATCTAACTACAGGAATAAAAACCTAGGTTTACTTGGTGCATTAAACCATTTGCCAATTGCTACTTCTTACAATGGTGGTGTCAAACATCCCAAATGTCAACCTTGTGAACATTGATCACAAATCAACATGGTGGTAGCCCCTATGTTTGCCCACATAAGATACAATAAAATCCAATAGGAACAATTGTTAAAGAAGGGTCAATCTAACCATCCACATGAAGAAGATGACACAATGCAAAATTACACACATCCATGTTTGACCATTTCTACCTTCCAATAACGAAACTTTGGGAGGTAAGACCTTCCGCACACATATAATAACACATCTTGTAGTCACATCCAAAACAATTGGTGTTGTTTACTATAGTCTATAAGTACACAAAATCTCTAGGCTTAAACCTACGAATTTGAGGCCAATAACCATTTCCACAAATTGGGGCATATTGAAGAGTATCCCAATGTTGAACAATTGTTAGATTTTCCATAGCCATAGGCATCACACATTTGAATAAAGTTGTTTTTTGCTCACATGCCCAAAACCACTTTGTAAGATCATTCAAATTCATTACTACCATAATATCATGGCAAATGGAGGTTGGTAGTTCAAAATCACAATTGAACAATATAAAATATGGTGAAAATGATGCAAGGGAGGCTTGCCAACTAAACTTGTATCCCATCACCAACCATGGTTACTACAAGTCCCAATTTTTAGTATGACCTTTTTAGAGGCCATACTTACGTAGTCCTTGCTTCAATGCCTATACCATCTATTCGGCTAATTTGTTTGCCTTAAGATGCTTTTGTGAAATAGTTTGATGATCTATCAATGCCTTCTAACACAACTTTTGGAATTCCCCATGGAATTTCGTAACTTGGTTGGTAAGAACTTCAACTAGAACACCACATCTATTGAACACCAAATCTATTAAGCATCTTGTCTTGAAATGCATAGGTAATTTTTTCACTGTTGTGATTCGAACAATGGCACCAATTCCAACCATTTGGGAAAATGTTCAATCATAGCCAAAACATATTGGTAATGTTGAGGTGTCAAACTTAGTGGGCCCGCAAAATCTAGATCCCATTAAAATTTTAGCCCCATAATTGGTAAGGGTCATAGATGAGGTGTAGGTGCATTGAATGATGCTCGAACTCGATTACACACCATACACCAAGAAACAAATTGTTGAACATGCAATTGCATCCCTTGCCAATAGTATTATGTTTGGAACAAACTATAATTTAATCATACCCCAAAATGGCCCAATTCCTTGTGAACATGTTGGACAAGGCCTTCACATTGTTCTAGGCAAGGTACAACCCATTCTCATCCATTTGTTCACACCCGTAATAAGGAATTAGCATCTCATTTGAATTGCTTAACCTCATGCCCAATTCAATCTTACTCCTTGGGTGTTAATCCAACTGGAATTTCATTTGCTTGCAAATATGCAATAATAGATGAATCATCATGTATATTTAAAGCACCATTTCCCTTTGGCTCAATATCTTCATCTTGGGAATCCCCATTACTTGGCCCTACTATTTCAAGTACATCCCCAAAACATCCCAATAGGGTACATAAGTATGCAAAAACATGTCATCCTAGTATTGCTTCCAAATCCTTATCACCATGCCATCAAGCTCGACATGTGGTATCCTCCTCATTGGAACTTGGATTTTGATTCAACCCAACAACATTTTGATTGACCCTATTAACCTTATGAACAATATCAAAATCATATCTATAGGATAAGTGCCCATCTAGTTAACTTTCCTATGAATCAATTTAATTCCATCAAAAATTTAAGGGCCTTGTTACTAATCACCAAGGCAATGTTGCTAAATCTTTTGACAAATCTCTAGTAATAATTACACAAGCCCAAGATGGCTCATAATTGATTGACATTTGTTGGTTGGGTAACCTATGAAATGGCTTCAACCCTAGCCTTTTGAACCCCAAATTATCCATTTGGATAAACCGTATGACCTAAATGCTCCACCTAAATATAAAAGATTTAACATTTGTTTAGGTCAAACTTAAGGTTATGATTTTTAAATATTCCAAACACCTCATGCAAATGATGGTTATGATCCCTTGATGTTGGGTTGAAAACAATGATGTCATCAATGTAACATTTGGCAAAGTTGAAGCTTGCTAAAACCTAATCCATCACTCTTTGAAATTTTATAAGGGTGCTTTTCAAACCAAATGGCAAAAATGTTGATTGGTATAAATAATCTTTCCCATGATGATTCATTCCCAAAATGTTGTCTTGACCTTATCACCCTCCTTCAATGGTAATTGATGGTAACTAAACTGTAAGTCCAAGGTATTAAAAACCTTTGAATGTTTAAGGGCATTAGAAATCTCTTTCGATAGGGGCATGGCATATCTATCTGAATGGGTTCAATTATTCACCAGATGGTAATCCCCACACATAACATTTCATCTAATTGCTAAAAGTATCTTTCTTGGTTGGCATCATTGTTGTCGAGGCATACTCGCCCCTAAATAATTATACCAAACCAACATCCAACAATTATGTTATTTGAGCTTGAATCAAGGTCCTCTCCACTTCACTAGGTTTATGAAGTCGCCTAAAAATTGGATTATCAACTTCCAACACAATTTGGACCTCTTGTCCTTTCAATTGGCTTAAATCCTTCAAACTAAAGGCAAAACATCCAATATAACTTTGCAATAGCCACAATATTTCTAGGACCTCACCTTTTATAGCCATAGGACCAACCTTTGGTTCCCATGTTTTTACGATCACCTATACCTTGAGTTGAGGTAATGGATCATCCCTAGTCCTTTAGGTTGAGGGCATTGCTTATGATTCTTACACAAAACATGGGTGGGTGCCAAAATGTCCTAGCATTTGCATCATCAACTCATTTCCCAAGACCCAAAAATCCTTTTGGCATCATGAATGATCCCATTATAATTGCCAAGGGTGCACCCCCCCTTCACCAACACAAATGTTCCAAATGTACTTACAACAATAAAAACATGAGGGTAGGTGGGTGGGGAACAATGAACAAAACAACTTTATTAAACATAAATTAAGTATCCATGCGAGGCAATTCAAGACTTGCCCCAAAATTCACCTATGAGTTCCTTGTAAAAGATCGGGCACAACAATGGGGTGTATGCACTTTAAGGTGGCTCATTTTCGATGAATGCTCCACTCCTTAAAAATCCATATGGTAGTGTTAAAATGACAATCTATTTTGATATCATTAATTTAGTGGGGAATTACATGGTGATTAATGAAATAAAAAAGTCATATGAAAATTTAAAAAATTAAAAAATTATTTAATGTAAAATTTTTAAAAATAGAAATTGAAATCCACCCAAAAATGATTATGATATAGACATATGAAAATATGGTTCATTTTAAGCCATTCAAAAGTTCATAATTTTTTTCTAGCAATTTTTTTGCACATATGTTCTTTTTGTTTTAACATATCATATATTAAGTCCCTATAATATATCCCAAATAAAATTCATACACAAAAATGCATGTATAAAGAAGCACAAATAGCAAACCAGTTTATATTTTTCAACTTCAAAAGTCCTTTACTATATATTTTGGTGTATACATGTTGCAATTTTTTTTATAGTAGTCTTCTTCTTCAAGTTGAAAATCTAAATATAACTACAAATTTGGAAAATTATTGTTTTTATGCCATGTTAATAACATGTAAATGCACTCCACTTTGTAAAAAACTGGATTGCAACACAAAAAATGAGCCACCTTACCTTATAACCACCCAATGGTGCTAATGTGAAAACTCATGGCTTGTTTTTATTCATCTCCATTGGGTTTTTCCATGCAAGAAAAAGACTTAGAATCCCAAACCATCCTTAGTCCTCTATCCCAAAATGCATGAAAATGTGGGAAACTAAAAAAAGTTAGTAAGGCTATTTGTGGAAGCCAACTTTATTGACCATAATTAAAGGTGGTTGGTCAACATGATAAACTACACATCAATGACGACTCGGATCCAATATGTCATCCACCAAACATGTGGGTGACCTTGGAATGAATTGGTATGCTCTTTAAATCACCTATGATAGTGTTCGTTTAATTCACATCCATCAAAATTGATGGGAATGTGAACCAACTTATGTTGCATCCACATGCATTAACTCCCTGGTCCAAGCTTAAATCTAGTGCCATACTACTAACACAATTAACCGAGAATCCCCCAAAAGGACATTTTCCAACATGTATGCACATGGGTGCATCTATGTGATTTGAAAATGCTACAACACACAAATCACCTCCCAAAAAAGTCTTGATTTGGGGTCTAAAAGGCCCTAATTCGTGTTAGCCTATGAAAGGCTTTGACATGGCCATCTTTAAATGACCAAATTTATTGGCTCAATTTTGACCAAATCCTACACCCCCAACAATGTGATGTTTTTTGGTACAAAATGCTAGTAACCTTGAACTGTTAATGTGGGCAACAAATCAAGGTGTTGTTGCAACATCATAATGTGGCACATGGATGCTTATCAAGCTTGTGGATCCTTCTCCATGTAAGGATATCGGCATATTCTAATGCCATATTGAAGAACTGTAACAAGTTTTAAATTAATGCTTCCAAAAAATTCCAACAAACTTATCCCATCCATGGGAATGTGCCATTAGAGAACTTTGGTGTCTAATGGCTTGAAACCTGGTGGTCCAAGCCATGGATCTAGGAATGATTATGGGCTTGGTGATGATAAAGTGTGCCAAGCTTGATGTTCAAATGAAATGATAGGTTAATGCCTACAACTCTAACAAAGTACCCCATGGTGGTATGGAATTCAATGGTGCTTAGCTTGAATGAATGGCCTTCCATTAGCATTTAACATTTCCAACTTAGTACTAGGGGGCTTATCTTGATCATGGATGTTGCCTTCCAATAAATCAAACCCATGGGGAAACTTTGAAAATCCAACCAACATAATTAATACATTGAATTTTCCTACTTGGCCCCCAATGAAAATAACTAGCACAAAAGCCTTATGGCTATCTCTTGTTTGCTATCTTGGTTAGTAATGGGTAATTTCCCAAAAGGGGGTACAAGATTGCCCCTCCAACCAATACATCATATGACGTAGCATGTGTAACAATTGCATGGGCCCACATTATGGTGTAATCTATGGGTTTGGTGGGGTTAACTTGGATGACAACTTCATGCTTCGTTGATCCTTGAACTTTTTTTGACCCGCCCATTGATGTCAAGATTTGGTATGGGTGTGGTTCCAATTCAACACCAGTCAAACTTAGACCCTCCATTATTTGCCCAACATCAAAGGTTGGGCACCTAAATCCAACAAAATCTTATGGGGTCAATAATGTTGTCCCAATACCCCCTTCAACTAAAAACTCCATCCTCATTACATACCGCAACCACACTAGGAAGAATGCCTACCCAATCAATGGGTGATCATGTTAGGAGCTCTTGGAGTTTGATTGTTGGTACATGCAATGGTGGCAATTCCAGAACAAATGGTTGGTTGGCTTTAGAAACATCATGAGGTGTTGTTACAAGCCTTGATTCATCAATTAGTGTAGTTGACATCTTCATGATATTCCCATCCTCACATAGTGTGGTTGCCAAACAAAAAGCACTATCACTAGTTGAAAATTAGACATAACCAAAGTTGTGGTAGAAACAATGGTGTTTGACATATGATTGTTGTTGCCCCCAACAAACTAGTTAGTGTTCTTGTTCCAGAGGTGGAACTAGGCATCCTCCTAGTTATAATTGATACATCACTGGAATTAGACACCCCAATAGGGTTGGAAATTGTGTCCACCAACATAGGATTAATATGATGGGCGAATTGGTGTCGGGCCTCCCCACATTGAAAAACCAACCTCTCACCAACACCTCTTGGTTTCAGCACACGAGCATTTGCACTAGTCACAAGTGCTATTATTGAAACCATGATTAGATTTCTATCACCTTTGAAATGGATGAAAATGTGGTAAAGTATGCCAATGAGGGATATATTTTTTTTGGGCAAAAAATATCGATAAACTAAAACTTAATACATTGAACTCATGAATATTTTTTATTTTAATGATCAATAAGAGGAAGATTTTTGACTTCATTGCATAATATTGAATAATTGCATGTTTTAATATGCATTTAAATACATTTTTAAAAATATAAGTATAGGAAAATAGGTGTCACGCTCCTATTTCAAGTATATGAAAATATGATGAAGTATAATTATAATTGAATTTTTTGTACTTTCAAATGGATAGAACAATATGTACCAATGTGTTTTATAATTTTTCATATCATAGTCATAATTTATCAAAGTTCTCATATAAAAGTATGTTGGAAATTTTGGAAACCCAATTAGTTTAAAACATACTTTTCATCCATTTTTCTTATATGAAAGTTTTTCACATTTTATGTGTAGTTTACTATAAACTCAATGGAGTGCACCATTGTTTCATAATGAAAATATCATGCCTGTATGCATGGCCTCATACATGATAGCCAGTTACAGGCATGCCAATCATGCCTTTTACGGTTAATGTACGTTTTTAGGTTATTGTACGCTATTAAGTGTTTTAGGGTTTGGCTTGTTTAGGGTTTCAGTTTATTGATGGTTGTATAAAAAGCCAAGCTTTTCCCTTCTCTTATTAATTTTTTAAAAATTCCTTTGTTAGGGAGATTTTCTTCCATAGTTAGATTGGATTTCTAGATTGCTCACGGCGGCTATTACACGGCCACTGTTTACATACATTACATTTTCTTTCCTTCTTTTCAATTTAATATACATGAGAATTTCATCTCAGCCTCCTCTTGTGCATTGTATATATATGTGCGTGCATCTATTTTTGGTTAATTAGTTTTCACTTTTGATTGGTTTTAGTTTTTTTGTCGAGTAGAATTTGCTATGGATTTACACCCTTACGACACCGAACGTCACGACATTACACGTCATGACATGAAATAGGCAAGTTAAAATTAATATTGGTTAGGTATACAAATTTGCACCTGGTATCAACATTGGTATCAATAATGATAACAAAGACCTTACCATGCTAATATGACTTGAGGCAATACTAGCCTTGTACTAATTTTATTGGAGTTTGGTAGGGACTTGAGGTAATATTAGCCTTTCACTAATTCAAAACCCATTTCAATACCTAATATATACTTGAACTTATGTGTTAGTAGTAAAAAACAAGTCTTAGACCCAAATACCAAGACTAAGTCTAGTTTGAAGGAAAACAAAAAACTTGATGGAATATTTGAAGATATATCATTTGCTAGAATGGAATCATCAAAATTAATTGATTATTCAACAAACATGTGTTGGAGTGACCAAGGTACTTTGGTATAACCATGAAAGTGAAACTTGAAAAAATGACCAACAAAAGTAACAACTTTTAAAATGCTAAAAAATGTGCACAACTCAAAAGGAATTCAGCAATGTACATTGAAAACATTTTTCAAACAATATAATAGCCAAAGTCACCCGAAGCACCAATCCAGAAAGAGTTGCAATTGCTGGATTAACAACCACCAATGGCACTGAAAGCACCTATACATTGCCACAGAGGATAGGTAGGTTAGAGTTTTTGATGGATAAACCCATTGATTTGTAAATGGAGCTAGACTAATCATGGGTTAATCTTATGATCATTAAGTTTGGCTTTGGGTTGGAACCTCAATGTAGATTCTGTAAATAGCTAGATAATAAAACAAATTAAACCTTAAACCTCAAACCATTAATATATAGGAAGCTACATATCAAAATTTTCTAAAAGTCAAAATTGATGGGTCCAAATAATTTCGAAGACTAAACTTCATGCCTTAAATGCAATTGCAAGGTTGGAGGTAGTAAGGTATATAACAACATCCTCATTTCTTATTGTAGGTACGTGTGTTGCCATTATAGGTCCAAGGAAATTTGATAAATATGGAAAGATGAAGAGTTGAAATATTAGAATTACAAAACCTTCAAAACAACCCCGATCACACCAACCCAATCACCACAACTCGTTACAATGAAAGAACATCAAATCACAAGAAAGCCAAATTTTTTAAAACAAAAACAAGTTTAAAATCTTTAAGAAAATGAAGGAGACAAATGTTCATACCTAATAGTCCAAGTATTTTGCCAACATCAGCTATTGTGAAGTTAAGACCACCAATTGGGTTTGGAGAAACACACCATAAGGAGAAGACTTGTGCAACATCTTGTTTCCATTAGGTTGAACATGCGAGTACATACAAAATGTGGGTAGATCAACAACAAACATTTGGTGAAGTAATTTGCAATGTTACTAAACTTTTTTCTTTTTCTTGTGAACATGGAATTTTTTTTGAGGATAATGCAAACTTGAAAGGCTTTGAAAATGTTTGATGGTCTTTTTCAATGTAGGGTTTAAGGTTTCTTAGGTTAGATGGAGAACCTCAATATATGCCATGTCATGGAGAGACCATATGTAGCAAAAGCCAATGAACTTAGGAAGGGTTTCCTGCTCAACAGTGGTTTCTTATCATCTTGTTGAATTTCAATCAAATCCTTTGATAATGGTGACAACTTGTCATCCAATTCCAATTCAGTAGTAGAAACATTGGGAGGTGGTGTTTGTCGTGATTGCTTTATAGGTTCTGTTATAAATGATCAAACAACGTCTTCAGTGAGTTGAAAAACTTGTTTGTGTGCTAATGACCATCAAAGTGGCTAAAATTTTTGTTTGTTTTAACCACCCAAAACTGAAAGAATGGAAGAAATTTGACTGTGCAATTTTTGAATTATGCCTTAGAAGCATTTTGTTTCTCATGTCAATGGAGTCATTGAATTTGTTTAGTTGATTAGGATTCATATCATTATTGATATTGTTGCTGAGATGTCATCATTTTCTTCTTCAACAACACTTCTCCCTGATTTTGATCTTCCTACGATGATGCCTTTAGCTCCTTCACATCATTACTATTTTGATTATTGCTTTGGCAATATCCTCTAAAAACTTCCAATTGGAGAGAAAAGAGGTTGGCTATCAATGCCATCAGATAGTATACTTCCACTTGGACTTTCTATTGACTTGTGGCCTGTAGGCCACATTCGAGATGGTTGTTCAGTTGCATACTCCTGCTCATCAATGCCATGCTTGTGCAATGTCTCCTAAACACAAAAAAACTCATTTCAACAAAAAGATCAGACATCTTGGAAACACACAAATGTGTGTCCTTCCATGACCTAACTTGAAAGCATGAAAGCTATGATTTTACCAACAACCTCTTCCCAAATATATATAATGACATTTAGTTACAATTTAGCAAGAGGGATTCAAGGTTAGTTTTAATTGACATAATAATCATGTGCAGCATTAGTTGAGGATGTTGAGAACTTTCCACATACAGGGAGCTGAAAGCTGATGAAGAGAATACCAAAGGCAAACACGGTGTTGCAAAGTGATGGCAAGAGGTAAGGAAAGCTGTTTTCCCTCAGCACCCACATTGGAGTTCTCATTTCTAATCAGATCCATCACATGGAAAAAATTCCCACCAACATCTGGGGAGAACTAAATTATTACAAACCAAACCACATAGAGCTTCAGGGTTTAGGGTGTTAAGGTTTAGGGTTATTATACTACAAAAGATAACCAATGAATTATCTAGTAAGTAACCCTTCATTGAAAGAAAGCAAGTGCTTGTCCTGAGATGCTTACCATGCAAAGAGAGATCCTTTGGCGAAAATGTTTGGGTATTTGAGAGCAGGCTGCATGAAAAGAGAATCTGGAAAAAAATGGAAAAAAGATCTGAGTAAAATCCATTTGTCTTTACAACCTACAAATTTAAGAAATAGTGAATGATGAAAATGTGGTTGTGGAGTTCAAGATATAGGTTACCTGAGAAAGATACCCGCCTAGAACAGGACCTAGGATCAGACCAAGTCCCCCATTGGTACTCATCTGTCCATAAGAACACATGCACGATAACAAGGCCTTAGTATATATACTTCTTTGTTTTTTTAAACAATTGTGGAATACTGGGGCCTAGCATAATTGGGCTCTGCTTTCTCTAATTTTTGAAAAAAAGTTGTTGCTTCCAATTCAACAAAAATTGCCCAAATCTCACAAAAAACCAATAAACGAAGTACAAGACTAGAGATTGAACAATGGAGACACCCAAAGCTAGATGCCTTGCATTGCTAATTTCTGATGCATGTGCCTGCACCATAAGTATCAACCATGTAAGTGAATTAACAAACCCATAAATCATAACAAATCTGCAAATCACAACAAACCCACAAATCACAATAACAATTTAGCAAATCACAATAACAAAATTAAAAAATGACCAAAAACCCACAAATCATAACAAATTCACAAATTGCTACACAAACCCACAAACCATAAAAGTCAAACATATTGACAATTTGTTTGAAATGTGTTGTACATAAAGAAAGGTTGTTTCTTCTCTTTGCATGGATACAATTTAATTCCACCATTATAATATATCTACACACGGCTAGTTGACAAACATGAGAAAGGGGAATTTCCGAAATCTTTCAAACCCTTCATGAAAAGCATCTTGCCTTTGCAGGCCCATGTAAGCCATTGAAGAGTTCAAGTAGAAGTCGTGTGAGAATGGCCATCCAGAAGTTTTGGCTCAATCCAAATAACATATGGAACACCATGCTACCACAACCATTTGCACAAGCTAAGTGTGGGGGGGGGGGGGGGGGGGGGGGGGGGGGAGGAGGGGGGGGGGGGGGGGGGGCCAGCGAGGGGCACAAGGAAATAAATGAAAAGAAATGATTTATATTTATTTTGGAGGTGATTTATT
>Ga0116227_10001300_pt1 | contig 55111 bp, 57 predicted proteins | sample S1TSphgellanicum_FD_89693 | JGI IMG/M metagenome (GOLD analysis project Ga0116227, IMG submission 89693) | Host-associated microbial communities from peat moss isolated from Minnesota, USA - S1T2_Fb - Sphagnum magellanicum MG | ecosystem: Host-associated > Plants > Peat moss > Unclassified... | reverse complement strand
GGGGACTTACGCTCTTCCTCTTCTCGTTTCACGATCACACGGTCATGAAGGGGACGAATCTTCATAAGACAGACTCCTAATTCTTTGAGTACGGGTTTGAAAATGAGCAGAGGCGTTGTTAGCACTCTCTGCTCGAGGCTGCTAATGATAGCGGCGAAATCTGACACTTCAAGGGGGACATGCGCCGATTTTTTGCCGCGACGCAATATCGTTTTGCCCAAAACCACTGGTCTGGCAGCTACCTCATCGGCAGCCAGTCGAGTGGCGCCCCGTTTTGCGGCCGCCGTGGGTAGTTGCTCTGCAACTACTATAATGCGCCCATGAATGTCCCACGACTCGCGCCCCTGATCGTCGCCGGCGCCCTCTGCCTCGCCGGATTGGCCCACGCCAAACCCTGGTGGATGCGCGGCGCGCAGTCCAACGACGACGAATTTCTGCCCCCCGATCAGGCCTTCCAGGTATCCGCACGGATCGACGGCAACCGGGTCCGCATCCGCTGGGTCATCGCCGACGGCTACTATCTTTATAAACAGCGCATGGCGGTGGACGCCGAAAGCCCCGACCTGGTGATCTCCGCTGCCGAGTTCCCCCCCGGTCAAGTCAAGACCGATCCCTACTTAGGCACGCAGGAAATCTACACCCAACAGGTGGAGGCCACGGCCGGCTATACCCGCTCGGATGGCGGTGCCCATCCCCTCGAGATCAAAGTCACGTACCAGGGTTGTGCCACCGCCGGCCTATGCTACCCGCCCATCGTCAAAGTCATGTTCCCAGCGAGCGCCAATCCAGCGATTGCAAGCCACGCGGGCGGCAACCCCGCTCCCGCCGCACTCGAGGCCAAGCTCGCACCGCCCGGTACGTTCCCACCCCGGGCCCAGCCCATACCGCAGGCCAAGGCGCCACCCCATCCCTGGGAGGTCTACGCCATGCTGGGCGGTCTCCTGGCATTCTTTCTGGCCGGATTGCTGTTGCAGAAGTCCCGTAAGCTCCCCCTGCCCAAATGACTTTCTCCATACCGACCAGACTGAGCATGAAGACCGCCGGGGCGCTGCTCCTCGTCGCGGCGGCGGTCGGCGCAGGCGCATGGGTCCACCGCACTAGCGCCCGGCTCGCCGCTACCACCACCCGCGTGGACGCAGAGCGCGTGCCGGTGGGCCAGGCAAGCCCCCCAACTCCCGGCGATCTCGCGGCGGATTTCGCGAGCCCGCCGGCTGCCCCGAAGATCCCCGAGCGGCTGCCCCCGTTCTCCCTGAACGACCGCGACGGCCATGTCACCTCCATCGCCCAATGGGACGGCAAGTCGTTGGTTCTAAATTTCTGGGCCACCTGGTGCGCCCCCTGCCGGCGCGAGATCCCGCTGCTCAAAGCGCTGTCCAGTCAATGGCGGGACCGCAATGTGGAGGTGATCGGCGTGGCCGTGGATCGGCGCGACAAGGTCGTGGCCTACGCCGACGAACTCAAAATTCCCTACCCGATTTTGATCGGCGAACAGGACGCGCTGGATCTGGTGGTAAAATTTGGCCTCGATTCACCGGTTTTTCCGTTCACCGTATTCACCGACCGCCGCGGCCGGGTGATTACCCTCTATCTAGGCGAGTTGCACCAGCCGGTGGCGGATCTCATCCTAGGAGTGGTCGAAGACATCAACGAGGACCGGGTGGACCTCGCCGCAGGCCGCCACAGGATCATGCTGGGTCTGGACGCCTTGAAAGCGTCCAAACCAGGGTAAGCGTCAGCCTTCGGCTAACACGATTCCCGTATTTCTTACCCTCCGCAGCGTTCCCAAAGCCGCCTCCCATTACAAGAATCCGCCATTCCGCCGACGTTCGCCGCCGAAGGTTGCCTTTTCTGCCCCGTTTCTGGTTATTATCGCGGACCTTTTCAAAGCGACGGCACGGGACCTTCTGGGAAATGGCGCGAATCTTGCTGCTAAATGGGCCGAACTTGAATCTGCTGGGCTCGCGCGAGCCCGCGGTATACGGTTCGGCCACCTTGGGCGACGTGGAAGACGGGCTCAAGGCACGGGCACTCGCCCGCGGGCACGAACTGCTGTCATTCCAAAGCAACGCGGAACACGAACTGATCGCCAAGGTTCACGACACCCCACGCGACGCAATCGGCTTCGTCATCATCAACCCCGGCGCCTACACCCACACCAGTATTGCCCTGCGCGACGCATTCCTGGGCGTGAAGGTACCGTTCATCGAAATTCATATCAGCAACGTGTTCGCACGCGAGGAATTCAGACACCGTTCTTATCTGTCCGGCATCGCCGTCGGCTGCATCGTGGGCTTGGGCGTCTTGGGCTACGAGCTCGCGCTCGACGCCGCCTGCGCGCGCCTGGCCGCCGTTTAATACCAAAGATTCTTCAAGGGGTCCCTAGGTGGATATTCGCAAAGTCAAAAAGTTGATCGAATTGTTGGAGGAGTCGGGAATTTCCGAGCTGGAGATTTCCGAGGGGGAAGAATCCGTACGCATCAGCCGCCACCCACGCATGGGCGTGCAGCAGCACATGGTGGCCCAGGCCCCCATGGCCATCCCCGTGCAGGCCGCCGCACCGGCCACGCCGGCGACCTCGGCGGGCGAGCACAAGCCGCGCAATGATCACCAGACCGTGACCTCACCGATGGTCGGCACGTATTATTCGGCATCCGCCCCGGGCGCGAAAACCTTCGTCGAGCTCGGCATGGAGGTCAAGGTCGGCCAGGTGCTGTGCATCATCGAAGCGATGAAAATGATGAACCAGATAGAATCCGACAAAGCGGGCCGCGTGACCGCCATACTCGCCAAGAACGGCGAGCCCGTCGAATTCGGCCAACCGCTGTTCATCATCGAATAATGATCGAAAAAGTCGTCATCGCCAATCGCGGCGAGATCGCGTTGCGCATTCTGCGCGCGTGCCGCGAATTGGGCATCAAGACCGTCGCGGTTCATTCCACCGCCGACTTCAACACCAAGCATGTGCTGCTGGCGGACGAGACCGTCTGCATCGGACCGCCGCAATCGGCACTGTCCTACCTCAACATGCCCGCCATCATCAGCGCCGCCGAAGTGACCGACTCGGTCGCGATTCATCCCGGCTATGGCTTCCTCTCGGAGAACGCCGACTTCGCCGAGCGGGTGGAGAAGAGCGGTTTCATCTTCGTGGGTCCCCGAGCCGAGACCATCCGCATGATGGGCGACAAGGTGTCGGCCATCAAAGTCATGAAGGCCGCCGGTGTGCCCTGCGTGCCCGGCTCCGACGGCCCCCTGGGCAGCGACGTCGACGAGAATTTCCGCATCGCCAAGGAAATCGGCTACCCCGTCATCATCAAGGCCTCCGGCGGCGGCGGCGGCCGCGGCATGCGCGTGGTGCACACCGATGCCTCGTTGCTCAACGCCATCAGCGTGACGCAATCCGAAGCCCTGGCCGCGTTCGGCAATTCCCAGGTCTACATGGAAAAATTCCTGGAGAAACCCCGGCACATCGAGTTCCAAGTGCTCGCCGACAATTACGGCAACGTGGTGCATCTCGGGGAACGCGACTGTTCCATGCAGCGCCGCCACCAAAAGGTGATCGAAGAAGCGCCCGCGCCCGGGCTCACGCCGAAACAGCGCAAGACCATGGGCGAACGCTGCGCGCGCGCCTGCCGTGAAGTAGGCTACCGCAACGCGGGAACCCTGGAGTTTCTGTACCAGGACAACGAGTTCTTCTTCATCGAAATGAACACCCGCGTCCAGGTCGAACACCCCGTCACCGAACTGGTGACCGGCATCGACATCGTCAAGGCACAGTTGCTGATCGCCGCCGGCGAACCGCTGCCGTACGAACAAAAGGACATCGAGATTCGCGGCCATGCGGTCGAGTGCCGCATCAATGCCGAAGACCCGAAGACCTTCGTGCCATCGCCCGGACCGGTCAGGCTGTGGCACGCGCCCGGCGGTCCCGGCATCCGTGTCGACAGTCACGTCTACACCGGCTACAACGTCCCGCCGTTCTACGATTCGATGATCGGTAAGGTCATTGCGTTCGGCGATACGCGCGATACCGCCATCGCACGCATGCGCAACGCGCTCGCCGAGATGGTGGTCGAAGGCATCAAGACCAACATCCCGCTGCATCAAGAGATATTCACCCACTCGGCTTTCAGGCAAGGCGGAACCGACATCCACTATCTAGAGCGGCGTCTGGGATTGAAGTGAGCGCGACGGGCGATACGCCCCACTCTTTTTACGAAATCGAATTCCCTCTGGCGGCGCTCGATGCGGACGCGGTCGAGGCAGCGATCTTCGAATTGGGTGCGAGCGCCATCACCTGGGTGGACGGCGGCGACGAGCCGGTGCTCGAGCCCGCGCCCGGCGAAATCCGCCTGTGGAGCGACACGCGGGTGCGTGCGCTATTTCCGCTGCCCCAGGCCGCCTCGCCGCCGAATACGTTGCCTACCGACGCCTCTCACAGCCATGCGTCACCACCGAGTGCGGCGCCAAGGGAGGCCTCGCCACTCGAGGCCTTACCGTCTACTGCCGCTCACCGCGATAGCTCTCGCGCGGATGCCTCATCACCGAGTGCCGCGCAGCGAGATGCCGTACGACGTCTAGCCGCTCTGACCGCGCGCTTCGGGCCGCACCTCACCGAGACCGCGCGCGTGCGGATCGTCGCCACCCAGGATTGGGAACGCGTCTGGCTGATCGATTGGCAGGCCATGCGTTTCGGCCGACGGCTGTGGGTATGTCCCACGGCCGCCGCGCCGCCCGACGATCCGGACGCGGTGATCGTGCGGCTCGATCCGGGATTGGCCTTCGGCACCGGCACACACCCCACCACGGCCTTGTGTCTGCAAATCCTCGACGCACTGCCGTTGTCCGGTCGCACCGTGATCGACTACGGCTGCGGTTCGGGAATACTGGGGATCGCCGCGCTGAAACTGGGCGCGGCCCGCGTGCAAGCGGTCGATCTGGATCCACAGGCGCTGCTCGCCACCCGCGACAACGCCCGGCGTAACGGCGTCGCGGCGCATATCGAGGTCCAGGGGGTACCCGCCGAATTGTCACCGGCAAGTCTGGTGGTGGCGAACATTCTCGCGGGTCCGTTGATCGAACTCGCGCCGCTCCTCGCCGCCGTCTGCGAACCCGGCGCCGATCTGCTCCTCTCCGGCCTCCTCAAGACACAGGCTTACGCGGTCAAGGCGGCCTACACGTCCGCATTTGATATCGTGCAAGTGGTCGGACGGGATGAGTGGTGCTGTATTTGCGCCCGGAGGACGGTCTAGCGTGTTCACGCAGTGTTCAAAGTGCGAGACGGTATTTCGTCTGTCAGCCGACGCGCTGCGCGCGGCCGGCGGGCAGGTGCGCTGCGGACGCTGCGGTGAAGTGTTCAACGCACTGTCGCGGCTCGCGGAGGACGCGGCCGGTTTCACCAGCGGGGAATCGCCCTTGTTTTTGGAGTCTCGCGCCCGAGAGATTCTCGAATCCAGCGCGCACGACATCGTGGCTGATCCGGAGGAGGCGGATGCGCAGGCGGAAGATCCAGCGGCCGAAGCTCCGGCGGCGGATAACGAGTTGCCACCCGGCGTCGAAATGGCGGAGCTGGAATTCTTGGGAGCCATAGACGATGAACTGGCGGCGGAGACCTCCCTCGAGTTCACGCTGCCACCCAAAGAGCTGCATCGCGTCTTCATCGACACCCTACCGACTCCACTGCAACAGCTCACCCTGGGACGCAACTCCGAGGACGATGCGCCGGCGCATTCCGAGGAGACCTTACCGGCCCATCCCGAGGCATCGTCCCCTACGGTGGCGGAGCCCGTCGCACTAGATCCGGCAGCGTCACGCCGTACCCGCATCGCCGGATTGGAAATTTCCGAAGCAGCACGCCATGAAATTCTACACAGCCGCCAGCGAACCGAATATCCCGAGTTCGAGGCTGCGCATTCGCGGCTGCAGTTCGTAGCCTGGCTGGCCGCCGCGGTGGTTCTCGCCGCCGCATTGGCCGTCCAGCTGGTGCGCGGCAACGGCGATTGGCTGGCAACGCATGCACCGCTACTCGGCGTCACCGCTTCCCCGGCCGCCGCTCTATCGGCTTATCAGTTGCGGCAATGGGGCGTCACCGGCGACCCGGGCGCCAAGGGGACTTTACGGGTGCGCACGACCCTCATGAACACTACCGCTCAACTGCAACCGTTCCCACTGCTGCGGGTGACTCTCCTCGATCGGGCGGGCGGCCGCGTCGCGGCGCGTGATTTCGAACCCGCCGAATACTTGGGCCATACCACCCCGCGCATGCTTGCTCCCGGCGAACGCGCGGATGCCATGCTCGATATTCAAGATCCCGGAAAGGAAGCCGAGGGATTCGAGATCGATGCATGTCTGCGCGGCGCCGACAAACAGGTGCTCTGCGCCGGTGACCTCGTGGCGCCCGCCAAATGACGATCAACCCTCAAGCCCTCGCTCGCAAGTCCGTCAAGATCGGCACTCATATCTTGCCGTCCAACGTGCTGCTGGCGCCGATGGCAGGCGTCACGGACCGCGCGTTCCGCCGGCTGTGCCGCAGCTTCGGCGCGGGCCTCGCCGCATCGGAAATGCTCACCGCCGATGTGCGGTTGTGGGACACGCCCAAATCGCGGCGACGCATGGACCACAGCGGCGAGCTCAGTCCGCGAGTCGTGCAAATCGCCGGCTTCGATCCCGCGATGATGGCGGACGCGGCGCGCCGCAATGTGGATGCGGGCGCGGAGATCATCGACATCAACATGGGATGCCCCGCGAAAAAAGTCTGCAATCGATTGTCCGGCTCCGCGCTGATGCAAGATGAGGCGCTGGTCGCACGAATTTTGCACGCCGTCGTGTGCGCCGTTCCGGTGCCGGTCACCCTGAAGACGCGCACCGGTTGGAATCGCGATCACCGGAATGGGATTTACATCGCGAAAATCGCAGAAGATTCCGGAATTAAAGCTCTAGCGATTCACGGCCGTACTCGCGCGGACATGTATGAGGGTGAGGCCGAACATGAAACCGTGGCCGTAATAAAATCACAGGTAAAAATTCCAGTGTTTGCGAACGGCGACATCGATTCGCCGCAACGCGCACACCATATTTTGGAGCGCACCGGATGCGACGGGATCATGATCGGCAGAGCGGCGCAAGGCCGGCCATGGATCTTCGACGAAGTCAATTTTTTCCTCGAGACCGGCGAAATGCGCGGAGTGCTAGCGCTGGAAAAAGTCCGTGATATTATGCGCGCCCATCTCGAAGACCTGTACGACCTCTATGGCGACAAGACGGGTGTTCGAGTGGCACGCAAACACTTGAGTTGGTACTTTCGGCAGCATCCCGGACAGGAGGCTTTGCGAAATCGTCTCATCACGATCGAGACGCCGCAGGAACAACTGTCGACGCTGCTGGAGAATTTCGAAATTGGTGTGCATCGCGCCGCATGAGCGTGCATGGTCGTTGATAAAGAGAAGATCTGCAGAATCGGGATGGATCTATGGTCGCAAGGAAAAAATCTAAGTCACGCAAATACACGGCGCCCGTATTCAACGGCCGCGACTTGAAAGTCAACGGCAAGGGCGTGCCGTTGCGTTCGCAGGCGGAGGAGGCTTTGCAGAGCTACTTCGAAACCCTGAACGGGCATAAGCCCGCGCATTTATACGACCTCGTCATGCGCGAGGTCGAAGAGCCCTTGTTCAAGGTGGTGATGAGCCACGTGGACGGCAACCAGAGCCGGGCCGCCGTCATTCTCGGCATCAACCGCGGCACTTTGCGCAAGAAACTCAAAGAGTTCGGTCTCAGCGAGTAGTATCCATTGCCGACCCCGGTTCGCCGCGCACTGCTCAGCGTTTCTGACAAAACCGGAATCGTCGAGTTTGCACGCGAACTGAAGGAACGCGGCATCGAGCTGCTGTCCACCGGAGGCACGGCCAAACTGCTCACCAGCCACGGTATCGCGGTCAAAGAGGTGGCGGAGCACACCGGCTTTCCTGAAATCATGGGCGGTCGCGTGAAAACGCTGCATCCGAAAATCCATGGCGGCTTGCTCGGACGCCGCGGCACGGATGACGGCGTCATGCGCGACCACGGCATCGAGCCCATCGACCTGCTCGCCGTCAACTTGTATCCCTTCGCCGCCACGGTCGCCCGTCCCGACTGCAGCTACGACGACGCGGTCGAGAACATCGACATCGGCGGACCGGCCATGGTGCGGGCCGCCGCCAAGAATCACGCCTCGGTCACCGTCGTGGTCGATCCGGGCGACTACCGCGGTCTGCTCGACGATCTCGCCGCCAATCAGGGTTCGACCCACATCGTCATGCGACGCAAGCTGGCGGCGAAGGCCTTCGCGCACACCGCTCAGTACGATGCCATGGTGTCCGCCTACTTCACGGGCGCGATCGGCGGCGATGCGCCCACCTTTGCGGATGATTTGAACCTCTCGTTCCGCAAACGCTGCGATCTGCGTTACGGCGAGAACCCACACCAAGCGGCGGCGTTCTACCAGGATTCGCGCGCGATCGGCGCATCGGTGACCACGGCGGCGCAGCTCCAAGGGAAGGAACTCTCGTACAACAACATCGCGGACAGCGACACGGCACTGGAATGCGTGCGGCAGTGGGGCGCACCGGCCTGCGTCATCGTCAAACACGCCAATCCCTGCGGCGTCGCGGTGGCCCACTCGCTGACCGATGCCTATGACCGCGCCTATCGCACCGACCCCACGTCGGCGTTCGGCGGCATCATTGCGTTCAACCGCGAACTGGACGCCGCGACCACCCGCGCCATCCTCGAGCGCCAATTCGTCGAAGTCATTCTCGCCCCCACGATCGCCGACGACGCCAGAGCGCTGCTGGCCGCAAAGGATAATATCCGCGTGCTTCAAGTCGGCGCTCTGACCCGGCCGTTGTCGCAGCTGCTCGAATACAAGAGCGTGGGCGGCGGCTTGCTGGTGCAGACGCGCGACGACGGCATGATCGAGGCGCAGGACTTGCGCGTCGTGACGCGGCGACCGCCCACGCCAGAGGAACTCGACGATCTCCTGTTCGCCTGGCGCGTCGCCAAGTATGTGAAGTCCAATGCCATCGTCTGCGTGCGGCACCTCGCGACCCTGGGGATCGGTGCCGGTCAGATGAGCCGCGTGATCAGCAGTAAGATCGCGGCGCTCAAGGCCCGCGACGAGCGGCTGTCGCTGGAATCCGCCGCCCTGGCATCCGACGCGTTTTTTCCCTTCCGCGATGGGCTCGACGCCGTTGCCGAGTTCGGCATCAAGGCGGTGATTCAGCCCGGCGGCTCGAAGCGCGACGCAGAAGTCATCGCCGCCGCCGCCGAACACGGCATGGCCATGGTCTTCACCGGCATGCGGCACTTCCGGCATTAGTATCTCGACACAGTGAATCGCTCCGGTCCACATGGCCTAAATAGATGGGTAGCCTGGCGGCACCGGATCAATTCCCGCCGCGCTGCCCATCCATCCACGCCATTGGCACTGGACATATTAGCGATTCGAGCAAGCGTGGTTTCATGAAAGTATTGATCGTCGGCGGCGGTGGCCGCGAACACGCACTGGCGTGGAAATGCGCGCAATCGCCGCGCGTCGCCCACGTATTCGTCGCGCCCGGTAACGCCGGTACGGCCCTCGAGCCCCGCACCACCAATGTCGCCATCGCTGCGGAGGACACCGACGCGCTGCTCGACTTCGCGACCCGCGAAGACATCGACCTCACCATCGTCGGACCCGAAGGGCCGCTGGTGGCCGGCATCGTCGACCGCTTTGCCGCCGCCAAACGTCCCTGCTTCGGACCTACGCGGGCGGCGGCGCGCTTGGAGGGCTCGAAGGCCTTCACCAAGGAATTCCTCCAGCGATACAAAATTCCGACGGCGAGTTACGCCACTTTCACGGCGGCCGATTTCGACGCCGACTACGTCAAGACCCTCCGCCTACCCCTGGTGGTCAAGGCCGACGGCCTCGCCGCGGGTAAGGGCGTGGTGATCTGCCATACCCATGAATCGACCATCGAGACCGCCACCGCCATGCTGCGCGGCAGCTTCGGCGCCGCCGGCAATACCATCGTGATCGAGGAGTTCCTGAGCGGCGAGGAAGCCAGCTTCATCGTCGTCGCGCACCACGACCAGGTGATCGCGCTCGCGAGTTCCCAGGATCATAAACGCCGCGACGACGGTGACCTGGGACCCAACACCGGCGGCATGGGCGCGTACTCCCCCGCCCCCATCGTCACTCCGGCGCAGCACGCGCGCATCATGCGTGAAGTCATCGAACCCACGTTGCAAGGACTACGCAACGACGGCAATCCCTACGTGGGATTTCTCTATGCCGGTTTGATGATCGCCGACGACGGGACCCCCAATGTCATCGAGTTCAATTGCCGCCTGGGCGATCCCGAGACGCAGCCCATTCTCATGCGGTTACAGAGCGACTTCGTGGAGCTATGCGAGGCCGCCCTGCACGGCAACCTGCATGAGATCTCCCCCCAGTGGGATTCACGCGCCGCACTCGGCGTCGTCATGGCGGCAGGCGGCTACCCCGGCGCGTACGCCAAAGGCGACGTCATCCACGGTCTCGACGCCGCCGCACGGCTCCCCGGGAAAGTATTCCACGCCGGCACCCAGCAACAGGGCACCGAGGTACTGACCGCCGGCGGCCGCGTACTCTGTGCCGTCGGCTTGGGCGACTCCGTCGAAGCCGCGCAACACCAGGCCTACCGACTGGTCGACGCCATCCATTGGAATCTCGTGCAATATCGCCGCGACATCGGCCACCGCGCCGTCGCGCGCGAGATCAATAGCGGCGCCAAGTGAAGGTGCTCCACCACGGACTCAATCGCAACGAGGCCAGGTGCGGCGGGGCGGGGTTTATAGGGCGGGGCTACCGCGAAACGTAGATTCGCTGACGCCCCATGGACGAGCTACAACGCTGGTTCCGCCGCCAAGTCGGCCGCCACATGCTGCCCATGAAACAGCCGCCCTCTCTCCGCGAGCAGCACGAACAGCAGAGCCACGACGCCGCAGCACAAGGTACCGCCGACCAACGGTACCGTGGTGCCATTGAACAGCCGCCCGATCGCCGCGCCGACGAGAGCACCGGCGAACGTGGAGATGAATCCCTGCAGCGAGGCGCCGATTCCGGCCACCGCGCCGATGGGCTCCATCGCCATGGCGCCGAAGTTCGACACCGACAAACTGAAACAGGCCATGGATGCGGCCTGAAACGCGACGAAGGTCCAGAGCTGTTCGTACCCCATCGATGCGATGGCGACGTGCAGTACGTTGATACCGATGAAGCAGAGCAGGGCGGCATGCGAGATAGGGCGCATCCCCAGACGCTCGACGAATCGCGAATTCAGGAACGCGGCGACTCCCATGGTCACGGCGCACAGCGCGAACATACCCGGCATCCAGGTTGGCCGGTGAAACACATCGGAGAAGATCTGCTGCACCATACCCACATAGGCCATGATGGAGCCGAACATGACGGTCAGCGCGAAGGTATAGAAGAGCGAGATCCGATTGCCCAGCACCAGACGCATGGCGGACTGAATGTGGCTGCGGGTCAACGTCATGCGGTATTCCGGATGCAGCGTCTCCGGCAGCCGTGCCCACGCCCAGGTACCGACCGTTAAGCCAAACGCGCCGCTGAAAATAAAGATGTAACGCCAGGGGGCCGCTAGCAAGACCAGTTGGCCCAGGCTGGGCGCGATCACCGGCACCATGAGGAACACCACGAAGGTGAGCGACATCACGCGCGCCATCGCGCGCCCCGAATAGAGGTCGCGCACCACGGAACGCGACACGGTGACGCTGGCGGCGGCGAGACCGTGAATGAAACGCCAGATGAGGAGCGCGTGAAAGCTGTTCGTAAGACCACAGAGTAGCGCCGCGCCGCCGTACACCGCGAGGCCATAGAGCAGCACCGGACGCCGGCCGAAACGGTCCGACATCACTCCCCAGAACAACTGGCCGCAGCCCACGCCCACCATGTAGGCCGTGAGAATCCACTGGCCGTGGTTCTCATTGGCGACGTTAAGGGCCCGCACGATGATCGGGAAAGCCGGCAGCATGGAATCGATCGCGAGCGCCTGGCACGCCATCATCGCCGCCACCAGCAGCACGAATTCGGTGAAACCGAGTTTCACGACGGCGCGCGGCGCGGCGGACTCTGACTCGGGTGCCCCCGTGGGCCGCGCCGTGCCCTTCTCATCAGCTCCATCTACCGGCAAACGCGACTCACGTGAATTAGTCAGACAAGCACCTCATGTTTTGCGCGCGATGCTGGTCGCCATGGTCACGATGCTGGCGAGATCGGTGAGATTGGCCGGGACCACGAGCGTGGTGCCGGCCTGCGCCAGCTTGCCGAACTGCCTGACGTATTCCTCGCCGATCCGTAATTGCATGGCTTCGATGCCACCGCGATCCGACAGCGCGATACCGACCTGCCGCAAACCTTCGGCGGTCGCCGTCGCCACCGCGAGAATGGCCTGGGCCTGGCCTTCGGCCTCGTTGATCTGTTGCTGCTTGTTCGCTTCGGACTGCTTGATGACGCGTTGTTTGTCGCCGTCGGCGGCGTTGATCTTGGCGTCGCGCTCGCCCTCCGACGTCAACACCACGGCGCGCTTTTCGCGCTCCGCGCGCATCTGCTTTTCCATGGCCTGCAGCACGTCGCGCGGCGGCGTGATGTTCTTGATCTCGTAACGCAGCACCTTCACGCCCCAGGGTGCCGATGCCTTGTCCAGCTCGCTCACCACGTTGGAGTTGATGGTACCGCGAGCTTCGAAGGTGCGGTCGAGTTCGATCTTGCCGATTTCGCTGCGCAAGGTCGTCTGCGCGAGCTGTGTGATCGCGAATCCGAAATTAGTGATGCCATAAGATGCCAGATGCGGATCGAGCACCTGCATGTACAGCACGCCGTCCACGCCCACCTGCACATTGTCACGCGTGATGCAGATCTGCTCCGCGATGTCGATGGCGATCTCTTTCAGGCTGTGCCGATAGGCTACCTTCTCGACGAACGGGATCAGAATGTGAAACCCGGCTTGCAGGGTGCGGCTGTACTTGCCGAGATACTCGACCACGAAGGCGCTCTGCTGCGGCACGACCGTCGCCGTCTTCGCCAACATGATGACCACGACCACCGCGACCGCAATGGCGCCGTACCCCAGGGAAATATCCAAGGATCACTCCTTATAGAAGTAACTGAAATCGAAGCAACCCAATTCTGAGCAACCAGTCTAAGTAACTAAGGCTCGCCGCACGCGAGGGGCTCGCCATCCACCACGGTCTCGTCACGTACCACGCAGGCCCTCGCCGTCCGCAACCGGCTCGTCACGTACCACCAGCGTCAAGCCGTCGACGCGCTCGATCCGCGCACGACCGCCGGCGGCGATGACGGCTCTGCCCGAATTGATCGCGCTCCACGAACTGCCATGATATTCGAGTCGGCAGCTCTCACCCGGCGCCAACCCCGCGGGAACGATCACGATGCCACCCACGGGTCCATGCGCCATAGTGGGCAGATTGCGGCGCAGGCGTTCGTAGATCCGCCGGCGGAAGAACACCATCGATACCGCGGCGAGAGTCATGAATATCGACCACTGCAACCACATCGCAAGGGACAGACCCGCAACGCACAATGAGCCGACCACCAGCGCCGCGGCGCCCACGAACACCAGGTAGAACTGCGCATCGACGAAGGCCAGCTCCGATCCGAGCAGAATGACGCCGACCGCGACCCACGCCCACCACTGCATGCCAGGCTCCTCGGCGGAACTACCGCTTCATCGCGTCGAAGAAATCCGTATTGGTCTTGGTGTCTTTCATCTTGTCCAACAGGAACTCGATCGCGGCCAGTTCGTCCATGGGATGCAGCAGCTTGCGCAGAATCCACATCTTGGAGAGTTCCGCAGGATCGGTGATGAGTTCTTCCTTGCGCGTGCCCGAACGATTGATGTTCATCGAGGGGAAGGTGCGCTTCTCGGCGATGCGCCGATCCAGGTGAATCTCAGAATTGCCCGTGCCCTTGAATTCCTCGAAGATCACGTCATCCATCTTCGAGCCCGTATCCACCAACGCGGTGGCCAGAATCGTGAGGCTACCGCCCTCTTCGATGTTGCGCGCCGCCCCGAAAAACCGCTTCGGCCGCTGCAGGGCGTTGGCATCGACACCGCCGGTGAGCACCTTGCCGGAGCTCGGCACCACCGTATTGTAGGCACGCGCCAGCCGCGTGATCGAATCGAGCAGAATCACCACGTCCTTCTTGTGCTCGACCAGGCGCTTGGCCTTCTCGATCACCATCTCGGCGACCTGCACGTGGCGGCTCGCCGGCTCGTCGAAGGTCGAGGACACCACTTCGCCCTTCACGGTGCGGGCCATTTCGGTCACTTCCTCCGGCCGCTCATCGATCAGCAGCACGATGAGATACACCTCGGGATGATTGGCTGTGATGGCCGTGGCGATGTTCTGCAACAGCATGGTCTTGCCGGCCTTGGGTGGCGACACGATGAGGCCGCGCTGACCCTTGCCGATGGGCGATACCAGATCGATGGCGCGAGCCGTCAAATCCTCGGTGGAACCGTTGCCGCGTTCGAGTTTCAAGCGCTCGGTGGGGTGCAGCGGCGTGAGATTCTCGAACAGCACCTTGCCGCGCGAACTCTCCGGTGAGTCGTAGTTGATCTCACCGACCTTGAGGAGCGCGAAGTAGCGCTCGCCGTCCTTCGGCGGACGGATCAAACCCGAGATCGAATCGCCGGTACGCAGATTGAAACGGCGAATCTGGCTCGGCGAGACGTAAATGTCATCCGGTCCGGCGAGGTAACTCGAGTCGGAGGAACGCAGGAAGCCGAAGCCGTCCTGAAGAATTTCCAGCACGCCGTCGCCATAGATGTCTTCGCCCTTGCGGGCATGCGCCTTCAAGACGCCGAAGATGATGTCCTGCTTGCGCGACCGACCCATGTTCTCGAGACCCATGGTCTCGGCCAGCTTGACCAGATCGCTGATCGGACGCTTTTTCAGCTCCGTGAGATTCATGGAGCTACGGCTGCGCGCGAGATCGCTCGGCGCAATGATTTCTAGATCGTCGCCGCCCTCCGGCAGATCGCCATAGTCTTCCTGCGGCGGCCGTCCACCGTTGGTATTACCGTTGCGGTTATCGTTGCGCGGGCCGCGATTCGATCGATTCGAACGTCCGCCTCCCTGGCCGCCTTGACCACCCTGGCCGCCTTGACCGCCGCTCTGGCCGCCACGCGACTGATTACCTAGATAACCTCTCACAGGTTGCTGTCCAGAAATGCGGCGAGCTGCGACTTGGTGACGGCTCCCACCTTCTGGGCCTCCACGGTGCCGTTCTTGAACAGAATCAGCGTCGGAATGCCGCGAATATTGAATTTAGGGGGGGTCGCGGGATTTTCATCGATGTTGAGCTTGGCGATCCGGATCTTGTCCTTGTACTGATCGGCGATCTCGTCGAGGATGGGGGCGATCATCTTGCAGGGACCGCACCATTCGGCCCAGAAATCGAGCAAAACGGGCTTATCTGACTTGAGAACGTCCTTATCGAACGTGGCGTCGCTGGTATGGACGATACTTGGATTACTCACTGCGGAAATACCTCCTTTTGGAGATGCTTTTGAAGTTTTTTGCGGATGGTTTGTTGGAAACGGAGGCCAAAAGGCGCGCTTGAGATGACGATGCGCGGCCGTTCGGGCACAATACAGCGGCTTTAGAAGTGTTGATTACCTTAAAAGGGTACCGATGATACGGTCGAGGGGAGCGGATAGACCGACTCCGGAATGACTGTATTGTTAACCGTTCCCCCACCATTTTGCAAGTTTCTGCAATCTAAAAAGCGAAAATGTCAGACTCCCATCTCAGTCAGCTCACGTTCGAATCCTTGAAGGTCGCCGAATCGTTGCAGCGTGGCATCGCCGAACTCGGCTATACGCGCTGCACGCCCATTCAGGCGCAAACCCTGCCGGTGGCGCTCGCGGGGCGCGACGTGGCGGGTCAGGCGCAGACCGGTACCGGCAAGACCGCCGCGTTTCTGGTCGCGCTGTTGAACCGCTTGGTTGCCGCCCCGGGCGCCGCTAACAAGCCACTGAACGCACCGCGCGCCATCGTCATCGCGCCGACACGCGAACTCGCCGTGCAGATCCACTCCGACGCGGAGGGCATCGCCAAGTACACGGGCCTCAAACTGGCCATCGTGTTCGGCGGCGTCGACTACGAGAAACAGCGTCGTATTCTGGAAGAAGGCGTGGATGTGCTGATCGGCACGCCCGGCCGCATCATCGATTACTACAAGCAACAGGTGTTCGACCTGCGCCATATCGAAGTGGCGGTGATGGACGAGGCCGACCGCATGTTCGATCTCGGCTTCATCAAGGATATACGCTTTATTTTGCGGCGTTTGCCGCATCCGTCATTGCGTCTGACGATGATGTTCTCGGCCACCCTGTCGCACCGCGTGATGGAACTCGCCTACGAACACATGAACAATCCGCAGCTGATCCGCATCGAACCGGAAAAGATGACGGTGGATCGCGTCAAGCAGGTGCTGTACTTCCCCGCCACCGAGGAAAAGATCCCGCTGCTGATGGGGCTCTTGCGCCGCATCGATGCGCGCCGCACGATGGTGTTCGTCAACACCAAGCGGGTCGCCGAAGTACTCGAACGCACGCTCACGGCGAACGGCTTCGTCGCCCAGGCATTGTCGGGCGACGTGCCGCAGAACAAACGCTTGAAGATGATGACCGACTTCCACAATGGCGAGATCGCGGTACTGATCGCCACCGACGTCGCGTCGCGCGGTTTGCACATTCCCGATGTCAGCCATGTGTTCAATTTCGATCTGCCGAACGATGCGGAGGACTACGTGCATCGCATCGGCCGCACCGCACGCGCCGGCACGGAAGGCGACGCGATCAGCTTCGGCTGCGAGGAGTACGCGATCTCCCTGCCGGACATAGAGCGCTATATCGGCCATCAGATCCCGCGCGCCGCGATCGATGTCGGGGATCTCGCGGCGGTCACCGCCCCGCCTCCGGCCGAGTGGCGCGAGCGAGCGCCGCGACCCGGCCAATCGCGCGGTGGCGGTCGTCCGGGTGGCGGGCGTTCGATGGGCGGCCCGTCGCGTTCCGGTGGAACGCAGCGCTCCGGGGGCGGGGGCGGCGGACCCCGCCGCAATCGCGGCGGCGGCACGGTCTAGTACCACGGCACAGTGATTTTGACCGGTTGATTGACGCTTGCTCGACTCACCAAACGGTCCAATGCTAAAGGCTTGGATGACTGGGTAGCCTGACGGAGACTGCTCCCGTCGCCGTCAGGCTACCCAGTCATTCAGGCCATGCGAACCGGTCAGATTCACTGTGCCGAGGCACTATGTCTGGCTTATGGCCGCGTTAGGCGCATCGTAAGTCAGACGGCCCGCTAGCGCCCGCCGCTACAGTAGATCGGCAATCCGGTCCACGGCGGCGTGATCGCCCGTAGGCTGCGGTGCCAACCCCGAATCCGGACAGCGGATGGCGCGGATCCAGCGGATACCGAATTCCCGGGCCGCTTCGAGCACCGGGAGACTGTCGTCCACGAACAGCGTGCGCTCGGGATCGAAAAACTCGGCGGCGCGCAACCGCGGCCAGAAATCGCGGTTTTCCTTCGGGACGCCGAATGAATGCGTCGAATACGAGGCATCGAAGTGCGCCGTGAGCCCCACCTGGAGGTTCTTGATCGCGAGCGTCGTGGGGTGGGCGTTGGTGACCAGCACCCGGCGCTTGCCGCTGTCCCTGAGCTTGAGCAGAAAGTCTTCCGCGCCGGGAAGATAGCGGATCCGATCGAGCGCCGTGCGTTTGATGTCAACGATGTCGAGGCCGAACTCGCGCGTCCAATGCTCGATGCAATACCACTGGATGGTGCCTCGGGCAGCGGCGAATTGCGGTTTGATGACTTGCCACGCCTCCGGCGCGGACATACCGTTGGCGGCGCCGTAGTGGCTGGGAATGAGCTCCTGCCAAAACCAGTTATCGAATCGCAGATCGAGCAACGTACCATCCATGTCCAATAGGACGGTGTCGATCCCTGACCAGTCGAGCGCAGCGGCGGTTTCCATGCGCGTATGATAGCAACCGATGAGGCACCTGCCCGATCTCGCCGACAGCCTGATGCCCACGGTGGCCCGCGCCGGCGCGGCCATCATGCGGATCTATGACGGCGCCTTCGATGTCGAACACAAGGCGGATGACTCGCCGCTGACGCTGGCCGACCTCGAGTCGCAGCGCATCATCCTGGAAGGGCTGCTGGAAATCACACCGGGCGTTCCCGTGCTGTCCGAAGAATCGGCGCAGGCGCCCTGGCCTAAGCGCAGGCATTGGCGCGAGCTCTGGGTCGTCGATCCGCTCGACGGCACCCGCGAGTTCGTCAAACGCAATGGCGAATTCACCATCAATATCGCGCTGGTGGTGGACCATGAACCACTGCTCGGGATCGTCGCCGCCCCCGCCTCGGGCCTGCTCTACTGGGGCGCCGCGGGCGTCGGGGCATTCAGCCGCCATCGCGGGGCATCACAATGCTCGATTCACGTATCCCCGCCGCAACGCCCGATTCGGGTGGTCGGCAGCCGCTCACACCCGAGTCCCGACACGGCCGGGTATCTCGCTCGCGTAGGGCCGCACACCCTTACCGGCATCGGCAGTTCGCTGAAATTCTGTTTGCTGGCCGAGGGCAAGGCCGATCTCTACCCCCGCTTCGGACCCACCTCGGAATGGGACACGGCCGCCGGACAAGCCCTGCTGGAAGCAGCCGGTGGCCAGGTCACGCGGCCGGACGGCCGGCGCCTACTCTATAACTGCCGCGAAACGCTATTGAACGGCGATTTTCTGGCGTTCAATGACCCAGCCGTGCTGCCCTCACCTCAAGGCTAGCAGTCATCATTCATGAACGCGGGAAAAGTCATACGGAGGCCGGATTGGATAGGTATTTTCCGGAGCGTGAAAAACAGGATGTTTTTCCCGCAGCCTCCACGGATGGATTCACGGCGGTCCGGGAAATACCTATCCAATCCGGCCTTCGTGCATAAATCAGCTGACTGGTCGTGAATAATGCCGCCTAGGCGTGCCCAATCGCCTCGCACAGCTCCAAGGTCGCGTCCAACAAGGTCGGGATGTCGAACACCACTTGATCCTCGGCCACGGTCAGCCGCGCCACACCCGCCGCGGCGATCAGTGCCGCCGGGACATGCAATTGATCGCGCCGCCGCGGCGTGGTCCAGGTGCTGACCCGCGCATCGCCGAACGCCCGGTTGAGCGCGGTCCAGCGTATCTGAGCGGCGCGCGCCAACGCCGTATCGCCACCCCACTGGGCTCGCGCGACAGCCGCCGACGAGTCGGCCACCGCCGGCCCGCGGGGCGCCGTCATCAGGTCATGCACGTACTGCACCATGTCGTTGGGATCCACGCGCACTGTCAAATAGGGCTGCAGGTCATGTTGTTTCATTCTCGATGTATGGGGTGCGTTCAACGGAATTCCAGGGTTCCCGCGGAGCAATCCAGGTGCGGTAAGCTTTGCGCCATGAACGACGATATTCTGCTGATGGTCGTGATCGCAGGTACGCTGGCGGTGGCCTATAAGGTGTGGCATGTGTCGCTCGACGCCCGCGAGGCCGCCAATCGCATCGCCCGCGACACCTGCTCGGGGGCTGTGGTGCAATTCCTGGACGACACCGTGGCCTTCGCCGGCTTTCGCTTGCGTCGCGACTCCGGCGGTAGGCGCCGGCTGCTGCGCACTTATACGTTCGATTATACCGCCGACGGGTTCCAGCGCGCTCAGGGGTTCATCGTGCTGTCGGGCCACAGGCTCGAGGCCGTCGGGCTCGCGGGCACGCCTTCGTGACGCAGAGCCTCATCATCGATCTGCATACGCACTCGAATCGCTCCGATGGCTCCCTGACCCCCACCGAACTGATCGCCCGCGCCATAGCCGCCGGCGTGAGCGTGCTTGCCCTCACCGACCACGACACCACTGCGGGACTGGAGGAAGCACGCGGCGCCGCCCAGGGCACGGGGCTGCGGCTGGTCCCCGGCGTGGAGTTATCGGCCTCCTGGCGCGCTCAAGCCATCCATATCCTCGGCCTGTGGATCGATCCGGCAGCGCCGCAGCTGCGGCGGCGGCTCGACTCCCAGGCCGAACGGCGGCGGCTGCGCATGCACAAGATCTGCGCGCGGCTGGGGACGCTCGGCCTGCCCGGCGAGGCATTACTGGCGGCCGTCGAGCGTCAGCCCGGCGTGCCGACGCGCGCGCACTTGGCGGCCGCCCTGGTTGCGGGCGGCCACATCGGCCGCGCCGACGACGCATTCCGCAAATACCTGGGCAAGGGCAAGCCCGCGCATTTTGCGGCCGAATGGCCGCCTTTGCCCGAGATCGTCGGCTGGATTCGCGAGGCGGGAGGAGTGGCCTGCCTGGCCCATCCGGCACGCTACGCGCTGTCCGCGGGCGCTCGCCGTCAAATGCTCACCGATTTCGCGGCCGCCGGCGGTAGCGCCTTGGAAGTCGTCACCGGGGCCAATGGCGCGCATCATGTCGAGGCGTCGACCATGCTCGCGATCAATTTCGGTTTTACGGGGTCGATCGGCTCCGACTTCCACAATCCAGATCAGACTTGGAATCCGTTGGGCCGGTCACTTAAGCTACCGGACCGCGTGGTGCCCGTATGGCGCGCGTACGGTCTATAAAGCCTCCAACAAGCAAGATCCAAAAAGCAGCAATCTCAACGTGAGCGACGAAGAAAGCAATGTCAACAGGGATCTGTTCAAGAACATTGAACGCCTGCGCCAGCTGCGCATCGAGCACCGCGACCTGGACGATGTAATTTCACGGCTCAGCATGGATTTCAAGGTGGATGAGCTGCAGATGAAGCGTTTGAAAAAACGCAAGCTCATGCTCAAGGACCAGATCGCCAGACTCGAGAGTCAGCTCATACCGGACCTGAACGCATGATGGAGTCGTGGCGGCATGTCGAAGCTTTCTTCGATATTCTACTGACCCGCAACGTGATGACCGAGATCGCCGCGGTCACGGTCTGCCTGTACATCGGCTGGTTGGTGGGCGCCGCACTGCGTAACCGTTACCAGCGCCGCGGCATCACCACTCCCACCGCGCTGACCTGGCAGTACCTGGCCTCGCAAGGCATCGTCGTCGTGGCGCCGGTGGCGGTGGCGCTATTGCTGGTGAGCCTCGCGCATGGCGTGCTGTTCGCGTCGCGCTTCGACGTCACCATCATGGACGCCGCCGTGCGTCTGATCGGCGCCTATGTCGCCGTGCGCGTCGGCGTGTTCCTGTTCGCGGCGAGCCTGGGTAACAAGTCGTGGATGCAGAACTGGGAAACCCGTCTGACCCTGTTGATCTGGCTCGCCATCGCCGCGGAGTACTTAGGCTGGCTCGATCCCATCATCAAGGCGCTGGATAGCGTCGGCATCGCGGCGGGCAAGACCCGCATCACGCTGTGGTCGGTGCTGAAGCTGCTGTTCACGCTGACGTTGTTCGTGCTCGTGGCCGTATGGATCAGCCGCTGGGTGGAACGCCGGCTGAAAAAGCTCACGACGCTGGCGCCCTCGACCCGCATCGGCATCGCGAAGTTCGCCAATGCCTTTCTGATCGCGCTCAGCATTTTGATGGGCCTGAATGCCGCGGGCGTCGATCTCACGGCATTGACCGTTCTGACCGGCGCCATCGGCTTAGGGTTGGGCTTCGGCCTGCAATCCATCGCCGCCAATTTCGTCAGCGGCTTCGTGCTGTTGCTGGACCGCTCGATCAAGCCGGGCGACGTCATCAGCCTATCGGGTCAGGCCGGCACCAGCACGGAGAATTTCGGCTGGGTCCAGGAATTGCGCGGCCGGTACGTGGTGGTGCGCGATCGCGACGGCGTGGAAATGCTCGTGCCCAACCAACAACTGATCGCGAACGCCGTCATCAACTGGAGCTACACCGATCCGCGGATCCGTCTCAAGCTGCCGATCCGCATCAGCTATCGCGATGATCCGGAACTCGCGCTGCAAATTCTTCTTACGGCCTGCGAGGGCCAACAACGCGTGCTGCGCGAACCCAAGCCCGTGTCGCGCCTCATGCACTTCAGCGACAGCGGCATCGAACTAGAACTGCGCTTCTGGATCTCGGACCCGCAGGACGGGGTCAACAACGTCCGCTCCGATGTGAACCGCGCCATTTGGCGCCTGTTCAAGGAACACCAGATCACCATCCCGGTCGCCCAGCACGAAGTCCGGCTGCGCGACGCGCTGCCGGATCTCGACTAAAGACCGACTGCGGAGCCGACATGCCGCTGCAGATCACGCCGCAGATCGCGATTCCCGACGAGGAGTTCGAGTGGAAATTCATCCGCTCCTCCGGCCCCGGCGGTCAGAACGTCAACAAGGTCGCGAGCGCGGTTCAGCTGCGGTTTCTGCTGCCGCGGAACACCAGCCTGCCGGTGGCGGCTCGCAATCGACTGCGGCGCATGGCCGGCGGCAAGATCAACGACGATGGCACCCTGCTCATCGGCGCCCGCGGCGAGCGCAGCCAGGACCAGAACAAGCGCGACGCACTGGAGCGTCTCGGCGAACTCATTCGTGCGGCCCTGATCGAGCCCAAGATCCGCAAGAAAACGCGCCCCACCAAGGCGTCGAAGGAACGCCGTATCGACACCAAGAAGCGGCGCGGCAGCACCAAGCTCGGCCGCGGCAACCCGGGTTGGGACTGAACTACTGCCCCAAGGTAACCTGCAGGATGCTGGTCCTGATCTGCTCCGACAACACGAGCTGCGCATCCGCGGAGACGCCCATGAGCGGTGCGCCGAACAGGAGCTTGCCCTCCGCCGAGGTCTGCACCACAGCGCGCTGACGCAGCAGTTCGATGAAATTCCGAAACAGGCTCTTGTCGAAGAACTCCGGTGAATCGAGCCCATAGAGCACCGACATGCGCTGCGCCATCAAGTGGCAGCGCTTCTCCAGCGCCTCCTGCCCGATCGCGTTCGAGCCCGCCTGCAGCAACAGGGCGATGACCAGATAGTAACGCTCGATCGTTTGGATCGTGGCCTCGGCGAGCAGCGACAAGCGGATCGAATCGAGCGATGTGGGCGCCGGCCGCTGCCATTCGCTGCGATCCTCGTTGGTCTCGAGCAGGTTCAACTCGACGAACAGCGCGAGCAGCGCATCGACCACCGCACCGATCCGTGTCTCCTCCCAGCGCAGAAACAATTCCGCGGCGATGTAAGGATACACACGCCACACGAGGCGCTGCAGATCGACGGTGCGCATCGTCGAGTTGCCGATGAAGCAGCACGCGATCAGCGACGGCAGGGCGAACAGATGCAGGATGTTGTTGCGATAGTAGGTCGAGAGCACCGCGCTTTCGGCGCTCATGCGCATGATGTCGCCGAGCGGATGTTTCTGCCGTTCGAGCATCCCCATGCTCTCCGCATAACGCGTCATCGCCGCACCGTCCTGCGGCGTGACCGTGACCAGCGGGCCGTAGGGGGCGTCGTGCAACAGGCGTTTGTAGAGCTCGAGTTGATTGATGAGCGCCGCCTCCGGCAGCGACTGCCGCGGCGTCGCCAGCATCGCCATGGCGACGAGATTCACCGGCGTCACCGCGGCCGCGGCGTTGATCCCGGTGGTGATCGAGACCGCGAGATCGTCGATCGCGGCGCGCAGCCAGGCGGGAAGCGCTTCCTGGTTCGGGGCACCGACGCTGCGCCACTGCGGATTATGCTTTTGCAATACCGCCTCCAGCGCGATGGGCTGACCGAGATTGACGTGCACCATGCCGAACTTACGGCGCAGCACCGACAACGAGGCCTTCACGACTCCGAAGACGCTTTCCTTTTCCTTCGGCCGCCCCGATAGCTCGCCGATGTAGGTTCTGCCCTCGACGATGCGCTCGTATCCGAAATACACCGGCATGAAAACCACCGGACGCTTGGGGTCGCGCAGAAAGCTGCGCACCGTCATGGACAACATGCCGGTGCGCGGCGCCAGCAGCCGGCCGGTGCGGCTGCGGCCGCCTTCGACGAAGTATTCGAGCGGATGACCGCGCGCCATCATCACGCCCAAGTACTTGGTGAACACCACCGCGTACAGCGGATCGCCCTTGAAGCTGCGCCGCAGGAAAAACGCTCCCCCCATGCGCAGGAAGCGGCCGATCACGGGCATGTTGAGATTGACGCCGGCCGCGATGTGCGGCACGGCGAAGCCCTTGCGATAGATGATGTAGGACAGCAGCATGTAATCCATGTGGCTGCGGTGGCAAGGGACGTAGATGACCTCCGCGCCGTCGCCCACCTCCTCGAGCTTCTCGGCATGCTCGAACTCGACGCCGTCGTACAGCCGATTCCACAGCCGGCCGAGCACAACCTCCATGACGGTGATGAAGGTCTGGGAATAATTCGCCGCGATCTCGACAGCCTGTCGGCGCGCAATGAGCAATGCGGCGCGGCGCGTGACCGGACGACCCGCCGCGGCGCGCGTTTTCATCTCGTGGCGCACGGCCTGGCGGACCGACTGCGCCTTCAAGATCTGCGCCACCAAGGTACGCCGGTGCGAAAGATCCGGACCGATGGTCGAGGCCCGTTGCGCACGCAGCCCCGCGCGCAGCGAGCGCATGATCCGGCGCACGCTGCGCGGCGGACTTAGGCCCTCCTCCATGACATCGCGTAGCCGCAGCGGGGTGCCGAAGTGCACCAGGGTATTGCGGCCGTTGAACACCACATTGAGCAGCTTGCGGAAGCGGCCCATCAAGACCCATTCCTCGGTGAACAGCAACCGCCAAGGGCTGACCTCGCGGTGCGGCGCGCGCCCCCAGAAAATAGCCACCGGTACGAGGTCGACGTCGAACTCCGGATTGGCCGCGGCCGCCACGAGCTGGCCCAAGAAGCGTGGCGCGCGCGCGATCTTGCGATTGCTGAAGAGGCCCGGGCTCCGGATGAGTTCCAGGTACGCCCGCTCGACGCGCCGATTGCCGACCATCCAGCGCCGCTCCGGACTGGGCAGCCCGAGCTGGCCGCAGGCATTGTGGAGCACCGCGAGATCCGTCTGACTCTCGCGCTCGAGCACATAGCAAACCGCGCGCGGCCGGGCCGCGAGCTCGGCCGCCGCATCGTCGGGCTTGATGCTGGTCCGTACCCACGAACCGAGAACCTTGCGGACGCTCCAGTGCCAGGCTCGGCGCACGCCCTCGAACGGAGTCATGTCGAACTAGAAATGATCGTTACGGCCGGCCGTCGCCGTCCTGACCGTCGCCGCGTTCCTGCGCTTCGACCGCCTTACGGGTCGCGTCCGCGTTCTGATCGACGGCCTGCTGCGCGGCGCGCGCACGCTCCTCCTGCTGTAGGAGGGGATCGAACACGGTCTTCTTGGGCGGCGGCGGATCGGCGCATCCCATGATGAACGAAACCGCCAGACAGACAGTCGAAATCCGCAATACATCCATGGAAACCTCGTAACCGCCAGTCCCACAAGACCGTGAGTGTACAATTGTTGGCGGCATAGTCACCCGGAGTTCGCGCATGATTCGATTTGTGTTGTTGATGTGCATGACGGTCCCGGTATATGCCGCACAAGCGATCGATATCGACACCGCCGCCCGCGTGTACCAAGCGGCCGGCGTGCGCGAACAAGTGCGGGCGTCCTTGGGCGCCATGCCGGAGCACATACGACAACTGTTCGCCGCCGACAGCTCCGCAAAGCTCTCCGACACACAACTCGCCGCCGTCACCGCGGCGGCGGTGCGCGGCTTTCGCATCGACGTCTTCGAGGCACCCGCGCTGCAGGCATTCGCGGATCACTTGGACTCTATCACCGTCACCAAGACCGAGGCCTTCCTCGGCACGGACGCGGGGAAACACATGGTGTCTGCGGACCTGGCACTCGCCGAGCTGGGCGAGAGCAACATCGACAAGGTGATGAACGGCGAACTCACGGCGCCCTCGACACCCAAGCGCGACATTCTGTTCGACCAACTGGAGCACGCCACGCGCTCGACCGAATCCACCGTCGAGATCTTCCTCAGCATGGGTGAGGCGGTCGCGGTCGGCACGGCGGTGGGCTCCGGATTGGACCCGGCCGCCGTCGCCGAGCGCGCGCACCGATCCGGCGAGGCCAGTCGCGCGGGGATGGAAGAGAGCATGCGCCTGCCCATGCGGCGCTTCATGGCCTATGGCTACCGCGACCTCAGCGACTCGGATCTGAAGCACATCCTTGCATTCATGGAGTCGGCCGCTGGCAAACGCTACGTCGCGGCCTACAACGCGTCGATGGGGGCGGGCTTCGATGCCATGGGCCGGCGCACCGGCGAGCAGCTCGGCGAGAGTCTGCGCGAGCTCGCCCAGGCGCAACTCGCATCCCGACCCGAGGCGCCGCCACCGGCGAGCATCGCCGCCCCGCCGCCCGTGCTGCCGCATTAGAGACCCTGCAGAAAACCCCGCAATAGCCAGCAAATGGCGGGAATCTGGTCTTCCAGCCGATGGCCCGAGTCGAGCACGTGCAATGCCGCGCCATACTCACGCGCCCAACGCAGGCTGTTGTCGACGGGTACGATGTCATCGTGCCAGCCATGCACGATGACGGTGGGACAGCCGGGCGCCGTCGGCGTGTGGACCTCGAACCCCGGCATGTAGAACGCCGGCGCCAACAAGAACATGCCGCGCGGCCTGAGGCGTGCGGCCGCCGCGCCCGACACATGCCCCCCCATGCTGGAGCCCACCAGCACCACCGGGCCCGGTACCGCCGCCGCCACCTCGATGAGTTTGCCGACCCGCGCTCCAGGGTCGTCGATCCCGCGATAATCGACCGATTCCACCGCTAACCTCAAATCTCTGACGACGGCCGCCATCGCCGTGATTTTCGAGCCCCACGGACCGCTCTCCTTGCCGTGGGAGAACACCACCGTCCCGACGTTTTGCTTCATTTGCCCTCACTCGACGCATTCAGGATCAAGAAATGCAGTCTACCGGCCGTTACACGGTCATGGCATTGGAAGAACTGCTCATGAGCGCCGCGCAGCAGAGGCACGCACTTATCGACTGCATGCGCGATTGCGCCGATCTCAGCGGCGTGGATACGGCCACCTTCGAGGTACTGGCCGGCGCCGCCGTGCAGTTCTCACTGCCCGCCGGCAGCCTGCTGTTCGAGGCAGGCGCGGCCTGCGAGGGCGTCTACCTGCTCATCAGCGGTCGCCTGGGCGTGAAGCTGGACGCAAGCACACGCTGGGTGGCTGAAATCGAGCGCGGCGAATTGGTCGGCGAGTCCGGCTGGCTGCTGAAGGAGCCGCGCGGCGCGGCGGTGGTGGCGCTGCGCGACAGCGAACTCATTTTGATTCCGAACGCCGCCATGGACGCGGCAACCCAGGACTCGAGCTCTCTCTCGATGGCGCTGGCCCGTCTGTCGGCACGCCGGCTGCAGCGCAGCAATCTGCAGAATCGCTCCCTGAAGCGCGCCCGCGTTTTCGTGATCGTGCCGAACAACGACGAAATCGACGTGGCGGAGCTCGCCAGCGGATTGGTCGCCGAGCTCGGACGCGACGCGTCGGCGGAACTCGTCTGGGATGTACGCGCCCGGATGCAGACTCTGGCCTGGTTCAACCGCATCGAGGAACTGAACGACTACGTCGTGTACGTCGCCGATCCGACGGAGTCCGGTTGGACGCGGCAGTGCTGCCGCCAGGCCGATGTGATCCTGCTCGCCGCGCGCGCCCGTGCGCAGGCCCAACCCTGGGCGGCCAGCGTTTCCACCGTGGCGGTCGAGCGCGGCGCTCGTATCGAACTCGCGCTGCTGCATGACGGGGATTTCGCGGCCGGGGCGGCGGCCCGCTGGCTCGCGGCATCGCCCACCGCGTCGCATCATCACATTCTTGAGAGCGCGGATCTGGGACGGGTCGCGCGCCTGCTGACGCGCCGCGGCATCGGCTTGGTGCTCTCCGGTGGCGGCGCACGCGGCTTCGCGCACCTGGGCGTGATCCGCGCCCTGCGCGAGGCCCGCGTACCGATCGATTTCGTCGGCGGCGTCAGCATCGGCGCCATCATGGCCGCGGGTGTCGCCATGGGCTGGAGCAACGAGGAGATGCGCGCGCGCTACCGGCGCTGCTTCGTCGACTCCAACCCGGTGAACGACTATACCTTTCCGCTGGTGGCACTCACGCGCGGCCGCAAGGTATCCAAGCTGCTCACCCGTGAATACGGCGACACCCTCATCGAAGATCTGCGTCAGCCGTTTTTTTGCATCAGCGCCAACCTCACGAATGGACGCGCCTTCGAGCATCGTGAGGGCACGCTCGCACGCGCCCTGCGCGCCTCGGTCGCCATTCCCGGGGTCATGCCCCCGGTGGTCTGGGGCGAGAATCTGCTGGTCGACGGAGCCGCCATCAATAATCTGCCCGTCGACGTCATGCAGCGCCACGCACCCGGGCTGGTGATCGGCTGCGACGTCGGCGCCGAACGCAACCACGACGCCACGCGGCGCATCAACATCTTCCAGATACTCATGCACGCCGGCATGGTCAACAGTTCCGCGAGCGCCGCCACGCATCGCTCGCTGGCCGATGTGCTGTTGAAACCGCCTCTCGACAATGTGGATCTGCTCAACTGGCGCGCGTTCGACCGCGCCATCGAGATGGGCTACGCGCATGCCCGGCGCATGATCGACGAGATCCCCGACATACCGCGCCAAGCACCCCCCATCGTCGAGCGCCCGCGCTCGAGCTCGCTCACGCTGGAACTCGCGCGCCGCGCAGCGGCGGGCGCCCGGCCCCACTGACCCGCAGCGTAGAATTCATCATTGACACTTGCCCGAATCGCCAAAGAGCCCAGCGCGAACGGTCCTACCAATAAGCGGCCAAACTCATAGTGCGCCGATGCTACTGCGGCCGCGGCTGGCTCATGAGTAGCTGATTCGCAAGAGTGTCCACCCACTCGAGTTCCACCGGGCTGCATTGCGCGGTATTGACCCGATTTAGGCACGCAGCCGTCACCCGGCTGCCGCCCGGCGAGTGCGTGATGCGAAAGCTATGGAATTCATGCCGGCGCGACGCCGCAAAGCCGATCAGCAATTGGAACTCGCCCGGCAGCTGGCCGTACGCCGGATTCATGCGCTCGTCGCACAGGACGAAAAACGCCTCCTCCATCGATCGATCGCCGAAACCTCCGGCATCGAAGATCCGCTGAAAAAATAGCCGCACCTGAGAAGCCACGAGCTCCGGCACGTTCACATAATCATTGGTGAGCATCACCCAGCGCGTGCCACGCTCCACGCAATTCAAGATGAACAAGGCAAGGCGCCGTGCTGCGAGACTCTGCCAATCGGCGGCGCCCGCCGCGCCGGCCGCCAAGGTCCGCGGCGATACGCCCATCCGCGCCACCGAGCGCACCGCCTGGATGGTGTTCACACCCACGGACGTCAGACGCCGCCGACGCTCCTCCGACACGAAACAGCTCGGTCTGAACCCGGGCCGCAGGATGGCATCCTCGTTCTTGGCCGCCCCCCACACGGGGCAGGCCTCGTCCGCTCGCGCCAGCATGCCGGCCACCGCACCGCACGGCGCGAAGGACTCGAAGTGACCCCGCAGCTTGTCGTGCGCCAGGATACGCGGGAAATACATCACGGCATTTTCGCTGGCGAACTCCCAGCTGCGCATGCCGCGCAGCGCATCGTCCGCGGTATGCCAATCGGCGGGCGGATCGACGATGAGCAGCGCGCGGCGCTCCTTGCAAAAGCGTGCCGCCACCAGCAGCGTGCCCGGCCCCACATCCTGACTACGCGACAACGGCGGAATGCATAGGAAATTGAAGCTGTCGCCGGTATCGAGCGCGAACATGCCGGTCTTCTCGGTCTCGGAGCCGATGAGATCGTAGTCGGTCAGCGGCGCGCCATCGTCACCATCCGCATTCGAATTCACATAGCGAGTGGCAAGACCGCTGGCGGCATCCAGCGTCACATCCGGACGTACTGCGGGCACCGCCCCGACGAGTTCGATCAGCTCGGATTCCGCCAACACCCGCGTCACATGACGTTCCGCCTCCGGCGCCACCGACAGCTTGGAGAATGTTTCCTGATCCTCGACTCGCTGCGTGCCCTGCAGACGCACGCGCTGCACGGTCAGGTTGAACTCCGTGAGGTTGCCCGCGGCGATGTTGTCGTAGTCGACACAGGCGCGGAGAAATTCCCGCGTGCCGGGACGCAATGCCCGCAAACGCAGCGCACCGCCACCCGCCGCCAACGTCAGCGTCGACGCCCGCGCGCCGTTGACCACACGCACCACGATGGCCTCACGCCCGCCATTATCGAAGAATTGTTCGACCGCGTACCCCAACGGACTCGGCTGCCACAGACCGCCGAAAATAAGCTGGAATTCCGCAAAGGTCTTCAGGAAAACCGGTCGATTCACCGGTCCACGCAGCGTGCGACCGACGAAAGCGGCGCGCGCCGTGCCCAGCAGCGCAATGCTCGGGTCAGGCCCGCGTTCATGTTCCAGCCGGAACCCGAGGTTGATCGGCGTCACCAGGAAACTCCTCCATGAGAGTTCTCACGGACTGTATCACACGAGAGTTTGCACCAAAGTCTCAAGGAGCGAACAAGGCCACGTCGCGGCGCTTGAGCAAGGGCACCAACAGCATCCCGGTGACGAAGCCACCGATGTGCGCCCGCAACGCCACGCCGCCGCCACCGTCATGCACCGCAATATCGCTAACCAACTGCGCCGCGAACCACAGCAACAACAGCAGCATCGCCGGCAACCGCAAGGTCGTGAAGAAGAACGGCAGCAACACCAAAGTCAGCACGCGGGCGCGCGGAAACAGTAACAGATACGCACCCAACACCCCCGAGATCGCACCGCTCGCGCCGATGATGGGATAGGCCGAATGCGGCTCGGACAACGCCTGCGCCGCGACGGCGGCCGCACCGCAGACGAAGTAAAACGCCAGATAGCGCACATGTCCCATGCTGTCCTCGACATTGTCACCGTAGATCCACAGGTACAGCATGTTGCCGAGCAGATGCAGCCAGCCGCCGTGCAGGAACATCGAGGTGAACGGCGATGCGTAGCGCGGTATCCACGCGAGGTCGCGCGGCAGGCGCGCATCGGTCAGCAGCACCGCGGGAATCGCACCCAGTGCGTCGACGACGCGGCGGCTGTCCTCCGTATCCAACGAGCGCTGCCACAGAAAGACGGCCGCACACGTGACGATCAACGCCATGGTGACGTACGGCGTGAGCGACGAGGCGTTGTCGTCCTTGAGGGGAATCATGCGCGCCGCCTACCACCGGGCATCACGGACGCGGCGGCTTGCCGCGCGGCGCGCGTGTCGCGGGGACATCGTCCCCTTGCTTGGGCGGAGTCGCCTCACGTTCTACACGCCGTCGTTCGAGTTCGAGCCGATCCTGTTCGGCCTCGATTTTCTTGCGCGCGATCTCATCGAGCATCACCTTCATCCACTCGCTACTCATCGGACTCCTCGGATTTCGTGTTCACGATCGCATCGATGGCGGCCGCCGTCTCCGGGTGATAGCCCGGACGCGCCAGAGCATAGACCCGTCGCGCCTGGGCGGTGCCGCCCCGTGTTTTCATCAATTCCTCGTACAAGGGAGTGATGAGCTTGCGGCGACCGATGGTCTGCAAATACGCTTCGAGGCGGACGTAACCGGGCTGGTATTGGTTGCGGATCACCAATATGAACCAGCTGCGGCCGATTTCCGCGTTGGCCGTTTTCGAAAAGCCGAAGGTCGTATCGAGATCCGTCATCTGCGCCGCGGTGAGCGTCTGCGGCATGTTGTCCAGAAAATATAACCACTGCTGCGCCACCCAGCCACCACCGAGCTTGGATTTCTTGGCCAGGGCACCCCCGAGCCACGCCGCGCGTGCCGCGTCGACCGGCGCGAATTCGCTCGATTCGGGCAACACCGCATCCGCCGGCAGACCCGGCGCGGCGACCCACGCCAGCACTTGCTCGCGTGTCACGATCCCCGGATAGCGGTCGAGCAGATTTTCCTGGAGATAGGCCAGGAACTGTTCGGTGGTGATGCTCTTGAACGAGAAATGCTCGAAGTAGCCACGCAAGAATGCATCGAAGCGCTCACGTCCGAACTGGGCGTCGAGAAAGGTCAGGAACAGTCGTCCCTTCTCATAGGGCACGGCGCTGAACACGTCGTCCGGGTCGCGGCCACGCAGGTCGATGGCCAGTTCCTGATCGGCTGGTTTGAGTTTGGCAAGATCGTCCTGGAGCGCGCGCAGACCGAGGACGCGCTCCATCATCTCGCGCTTTTCGCCGTACACCGCGTTGACGATACGGCTCTCCAGGTAATCGGTGAACCCTTCGTTCAGCCACAGATCGCGCCAGGTCGCGTTGCTCACCAGATTGCCGGACCAGGAATGGGCCAATTCGTGCGCGATGACCGACACCAAGCTCTTGTCTCCGGCGATGACCGTCGGTGTGATGAAGGACAGACGCGGATTCTCCATGCCGCCCACGGGAAAGCTCGGCGGCATCACCAGAATGTCGTAGCGGTCCCATCGATAGGGGCCGAACAACTTTTCGGCGGTCTCGATCATCGCTTCGGTATCGGCGAACTCCTGGGCAGCGGCCTTGACCACGGGCTTTTCCGCGTAGACACCGGTCCGCGGCCCGGTTTCCTTGAATGCCAGATCCCCCACGGCGAGGGCGATCAAGTACGACGGGATGGCCTGCGGCATGTCGAAGGTATAAAGGCCGTTGCGTTTGGCCTTGGGATCGTTCTTCGCGCTCATCACCGCCAACACGCCGGGCGAGGTGTGAATGGTGGCCGAGTAGGTCACGCGCACCTGGGGCGTGTCCTGCAGCGGGATCCAGCTGCGCGTGCCGATCGGCTCGGACTGCGTGAAGAAGAAGCCCGTATGCTTGCCGGCGGTTTGTTTGGCGGTCAGCCATTGCAGAGCCGGCGCCGTCGGCGAGGTCTCGTAGTCGATCCGCACGGTCAGCGTCGGCCTCTTGGACGGCGGCACCTCGATGACCAGAGCCTCGCCCAGGATCGGGTCTTTTTTCTCGAAATGAAACGGCCGGCTCACCCACGTCGTCTCGCTCTTGGAGGTCGCCCCCAGCACATCCTGCGCCTTGACGGTGACATCCGAGACGTTCAGATCGCGGGTATCCAAGATCAACTCGGTGGCATTGGGATCGAGGCGTTTGACCTGCAGCGCAGCCACTCCCCGCAGCGTCTTGAAGAACGGATCGACGCGCAGGTCCAATTCCAGGTGCGTCACGCGAAACTGTTCGACATTGGCGAAAGAATGGTAATCGACCCCCGACTGAATGGGGGTGAGGTCGGCCGTTGCGGCGCCGGCAACGGACCCGGCCGTTGCGGGCCCAGCCACCGCGGCGAGCGCGGCGACAGCCGCGGCGGAGCACACCGCCGCGAGGCCAAAGGCCGCGCCACATCGAGTCAGCATACGCATTTGCTCGTTATTGGCTGGGCGGTGAGGACTGGCTAATCGGCGGTGGCTTGGATTGCCCGCCGACCAGATCGTTGAAGGTCTTCTCATCGATCAAGAGGCCAGAGGTACCGTCCCAGTTGGAGCCTGTCGGCAAGGTATTCTCCACCAGCAAGGACTGCGCCAGTACCCCCTCGACCCCCTCTCGACCGCCGGTCACCGGCACCGGCACCGCCCGCGGCTCGTGGGCGAGGTCGCCGACGCGTTGCCAGTCGATGTCGTCATCCTGGATCGAAATCGCCCTGGCATGCAGCGTCTGTGCCTTAGGATTCAGCAGATGAGACAACAAGCGCTGCCGGTTACGAGTCCAATTGCGCGAGTCGTCCTCCATCACCGCATAGGCCTGAAAGTACAACGTGCCGTCGCGCCAGCCGAACAGATACGGCTGGTTGACGACCGTGACCTTGGTGCCGATGGGGATCAAGTTGAAAAACACGGCGATGTCCTCGGGATACAGCCGGATGCAGCCGTGGCTCGAGCGCATTCCCACGCCGTAGGGCTTGTTGGTGCCGTGAATCAGGTAGCTGGGCCAACTCAACCGGAATAGGTACTGCCCCAGCGGATTGTCCGGCCCCGCCGGCACGACGGCCGGCAGCTTGTCGCCATTCTCGGCATGTTCGTCGCGGACCGACTTCGGCACCACCCATACGGGATCCTTGGTGCGACTCACGATTTTGGTGGTCCCTTCGGGGGTTTTCCAGCCCACCCGTCCGATACCGATGGGGTGGGTGTAAACCACCTGCTGTTCATTTTTCTTGTGCGGCGGGTAGTAGAAGATGCGCATCGCCGCGACGTCCACCACCACGCCCTCGCGCGGCGCCGCCGGCAGAATGAATTGCGTCGGCACGATCACTTCGCGGCCGACGCCCGGCAGCCAGGGATCCACGCCGGGGTTGGCGAGCAAAATCTCCTCGTAGCCCACATCGAAGCGCCGCGCGATGTCGGGCAACGTGTCATCCTTGCCGATCACGGTTTTTTGTACGTAGCCCACCATGTCGGTGTCGGCATCGATGTCGAAGCGATGCGTGGCCACGGGCTTGGGTAGCGCCGGCGGCGGCGGCGGGGCGGCGGGCGGCGGCGGCGGGGCGGGGGGCACCGCACGGAACAGCGAACAGCCGCTGACGTAGAAACCCAGAAAGGATGCGGCCAAGGCCACGGCTAGCGCCCGTGTACGGGTTGATTCGAGCAGCGTATTTACCATGCGCCTATCTACAGCAAAGTTGGGCGGTCAGGCAATTGGTTATGCGGCGTGGACGCCCGCGGCGGGGAGGACGGGTAGTGGCGAGCCAGCAACGTGCCCACCGCATCGACGCCCGCGATCGAACCCGCTGCGTAGCGGCCGGCCCGAAAATGCGCCTCCATGAGACGGCACACACCCTCCCATTCCGCCGCACTCACCCGACCGTGAATGCCACGGTCGGCGACGATCTCGACCTGGCGATCGGCGAGTTGCACGTAGATGAGCACGCCATTGTTGTGCTCGGTATCCCAGACGCGCAGGTGGGCAAAGACCTCGAGCGCGCGCGCGCGCGCGGTCCACTCGTTGAGGACGTGCAGCGGTGCCAGCGACGTTTCGATGGCGAAGCGAATTTCTCCGGCATGAGTCCGTTCGGCGCGACCCACCGCCAGTTCGATGGCGTCGAGCGTACGGGCCGGGAACCGCAGGCGGGTCCGCCAGTGCGGTGCCGCCACGTGCCGGATCAGGCGCGTTAGCTGCATCACCAGCTGCCCGAGGCGCCGCCGCCGCTGAAGCCGCCGCCACCACCGCCAAACCCACCACCGCCGCTGCGGCCACCACCGCCCAGCCCGCCGCTCCAACCCCCGCCGCCGGCCGACCAACCGCGCGAGGCACCGAGTAGCACGGCGAACAGGAAACCCACGATGCCGGCGCCTACACCGATGAGCAACAGATGAGTCAACAACCAGACGATCACGCCCGCGAGCGCCCCTGTTGCCACCGAACCGACCAGACGGCCGAACAGGCTGCGCAGCACGCCGCTGCCGACGAAGACCGCCACCAGCACGAGCGGCAGTAGGCTTCCCTGCCCCGTATGCCGCTCCCAATTCTTGTCGGGCTCCGGCAGAGGCTCGCCATTGACGACGTCGACGAGGCGATCGATCCCCGCCTCCACGCCACCGTCGTAGTCGCCGGTCTTGAAGCGCGGCGTGATGGTTTCGGTAATGATGCGGTTGGCGATCACGTCGGGAATGGCCCCCTCCAAGCCCCTGCCGACCTCGATGCGCACGCGCCGATCGTTCTTGGCGACCAACAGAATGGCGCCGTCATCGACCCCCTTGCGACCGAGCTTCCATTGATCGGCGACCCGGATCCCATACTGTTCGATTTCCTCGGGCTCAGTGGTCGGCACGATCAGCACGGCAATCTGGCTGCCTTTTTTCTGCTCGAGCGCCGCAAGCTGCGTTTCCAGGTGATTGACCGCCTCACCGGAAAGAGTGCCGGTGAGGTCGGTGACCCGCGCGGTGAGCGGCGGCACCGCAACGTCGGCATGCGCGAACACGGCCCCGAGGAGCAGCACGGCTCCCACCACCCGCGTCGTGTTCCACGGATGGCTCACTCGCTGGATCTTGCAGCGATTTGATGCGAGGCTCATGAGACGGGCCAGCGTCCCGGGTGAATGGCGCACTCGCCGCGCCGCGCCGTCTCGCGCCAGTCGCGTCAATGTGCCGGTGCCGCTGAGGGTGACGACATGGCCGGTGCCGTCGCGGGCGGCAGGGCGCCGGCCGAGGGTCCGCCGAAGTCCACCGACGGCGGTTTGGAGATCTCCGCCTCGTTCTCCACGGCAAAATTCGGTTTCGTTTTATAGTCGAACATCATGGCGGTCAGATTCCCCGGAAACGAGCGCACCGTGACGTTGTAGTTCTGCACCGCTTGGATATAGCGGTTGCGGGCGACGGTGATGCGGTTCTCCGTGCCCTCGAGTTGCGCCTGCAGGTCGCGGAAGTTCTGATCGGATTTCAGCGTGGGGTAATTTTCGGTCACCACCATCAGACGCGACAGCGCGCCGGACAATTGACCCTGCGCCGCCGTGAATTTGGCGAACGCCTCAGGATCGTTGACGAGGTCCGGCGTGGCCTGGATCGAGCCCACCTTGGCGCGCGCCTCGGTGACTCCCAACAGCACGGTCGATTCCTGCGCAGCGAACCCTTTGACGGTATTGACCAGATTCGGGATCAAATCGGCGCGGCGCTGATATTGATTGAGGACTTCGGACCAGGCGGATTTGACCTGCTCGTCCTGCATCTGCAGCGAATTGTAGCCGCAGCCGGAGATCAGCAAGCCGGTGAACACCACCAGAGCCCAAGCGTATTTGCCCATCTGACCGCCCCTGTATTCTGTGTTCTGACGCAACCTACCAGATCCTGGAGTCTAGCAGCCTGTCCGACTCAGGATGCGCAGCCCAAAAAAAAGCCCCGAGTGATGAGCTCAGGGCGGAGATGCGGACTTTAATGAAGGGAAGTAAAGCCCGCGAGGGGATTCGGTTGGTACCTTTTGAGGGATTCGGCTAGTGCAACTGATGCCACTGCAAAACTTGGATGTCGTTTTCCTCCAGATCGAAGCTGAGCGCCAGCATTTTGACGATGGCCCTGCTGCCCCGTACGTCGACGGACCGGCACAGCACTTCCACCACGCCCCGGTACTCGCTGCATTCGATCGCGTCTTCGGACTGGGCGATGAAGTGCGTGTAATATTTGGAGCTCATGGTCCCAAGCTTAGAGATGTCGGGCATATGCAATCTGTGAGCAACCGCTCAATCGACGCGCGGACCACCTGAAACGGCTCACGTCTTTGCATATTGACCTGCAACATTGACTTCATGTCGCGCTACCGCCCGCCCACCACGCCCGGCTCCAAATACATCACTCCGGAAGGAGCCCAACGGCTGCGCGACGAACTCGACCGACTCTGGCTCGATGAGCGGCCGCGCGTCACGCTGGCGGTGGCCGAAGCGGCCGCCCAGGGCGACCGTTCCGAGAACGCCGAATACACCTATGGGAAGAAGCGCCTGCATGAAATCGACCGGCGAGTGCGCTTCCTGCGCAAACGCCTGGAAGGTATGACCATCGTCGACACCGATCCGCAACGCGGCGGCGCAGCGGCGCCTGGCGCGGTGCGGCGCGACCCACACAAGGTGTATTTCGGTGCCTGGGTACAGCTCGAACACGCCGATGGGCGCGAGCGCTGGTATCGCATCGTCGGACCGGACGAATTCGACATGGGGAGCGATTACGTGAGCATGGACTCGCCGCTCGGGCGCAGCCTTTTCGGCAAGCGCCTGGATGACGAGGTCACGGTGCCTCTGCCCGCGGGCGCGGACACGGTGATTATTACCGATGTGCGCTACGGACCTCGTCCTCGAGGCCCGTAGCGACTATTCGACCGGTGTCGCCTGCGGCGGCCCCTCAGACCACCCGCACGTTCTTGAACTGCCAGGGATCGGCTCGATCCAGATCCTCGTCGAACAGTTCGCCGCGCTGATGCAGCGGCGTCCAGTCCGTGTACTTGCCGACCACGGTGCCGAGATACGGCATGCAGATCTCGAGCGGCCGCTCAAAATCCATGTCGTCCGGCTCGACGATGCCGCGGTTCGGATTCTCCATGGCCCATATCATGCCCGACAAGGCAGCCGACGTGACCTGCAGGCTGGTGGCGCTATTGAAGGGCGCGAGCGCGCGCGCCTCGCCCACCGACAACTGCGATCCATACCAATAGGCGTTTTTCGAGTGCCCGGCGAGCAGCACGCCGAGTTCGTCTATGCCCTCGGTGATTTCGTTCAGCATGATGCGTTTGCGATCTTGCAGATGCCAGTTGCGGCCGGCGAACTCGTGCACCGAAAGCACCGCGTTATCACAGGGATGGTACGCATAGTGCGTCGTCGGCCGGTAGACCACCTCATCGCCCTGTTTCACCGTGTAGTAATCGGCGAGCGAAATGGCTTCCGAATGCGTGATGAGAAAACCATGAAAATGGCCCGCCTCGGGAGTCCAGGTACGAACCCGCGTGCTGGCGCCGGGCCGATTCAAGTAGATGGCGCAACCGGAGCCTGCGGTGTGCCGTCCGCCATCCGCCGGGAAATGCTTCTCATGCGTGCCCCAGCCGAGTTCGGCGGGTTGCGCTCCCTCGCTGACGAAACCGTCGACGGACCAGGTGTTGACGAACTCATTCACCTGCTTGGGAACATTGGCCACCTGCGTGTCGCGTTCCGCGATGTGGATGACCTTGATGCCCAGAGTCTGCGCGAGTGTCGCCCACTCATCGCGAGTCTTGGGCGAGCCCGAGTCCACGCCGCTATCCGCCGCGATGTTGAGCAGAGCCCGCTTCACCAGGTGCGACACCAGCCCGGGATTGGCGCCATGGGTCAGCACGGCGGTTGGCGCGATCTTGCTCCAGTTGCGCAGATTCAGCGCCTCCAAGCGCATGCTGTAGTTGCTGCGGGACCCGACCGTGGCACCGGGATCGACGTAGCCGCCGGCCCAAGGCTCGATACAGGTGTCCAGGTACAGCGCGCCGCGTTCGCGCGCGAGTTCGATGAGCGCGATACTGGAGACGTCCACCGAGAGATTGAGCAGGAAATCGCCTGCCTCGAGCAAGGGTTCGAGCGTTTGACGGTAATTGTCCCGGGTCAGCGCGATTTTGACGAATCTGACGCCGAACTGCTCGGCCTCCGCCCGTCCGGCATCCTCGGCGGTGACGATGGTAATGCGCTCTGCCGAAGTGCCGATGTGACGCAAGATCAGCGGCAAGACTCCTTGTCCAATGCTGCCGAAACCGACGAATACGATCTTGCCCGCAAAATTCACATGCACTTCGTGTTTGGTCATAATTTTTTTCCCAATTTGGTTTTTCCTAGGTTGTTCTGAAGATAATGACGCGACTCGACCAGCCCACGGGCTTGAGCCCGGCGAGCCTCGAGCCGTGCCGGGTAGTCCCCGCCAGACTACCTGTCCGCGGACGGAACCTCCATGTTTTCAGCCGATTTTGGCGTTGCGAACGGCTAGCGGCCTCAGGCTCACGATTCGCCTACTGCGGCGCGCACGCGGCAGACGGGCTGCTACTCCCGCCAATGAGGGGGGTAAGTACGCTCGTAGCCGGGCAGCGCTTCGATGCGATGGATCCAGCGCGCCAAAGCCGGATAGTTGGTTTCCATGGGTAGGAAGCGCGCCCCGAGTTCCTTGGCGGCCGGTTTATCGAGAGCGCGCCGCAGCAACTGGATCCAGGGGAAAATGACCATATCGAGGGCCGAGTAGCGCGCGCCGACGATCCAATCCTCCTTGCTCAAGCGCCCCTCGATGGTGCGCGCCTCGCGCCCCACCACGTGCATGGCATCGGTGAGTGCATCGACCTCGTCGGCCACCCGATCCGCGAACACCCCTTCGACGATTCGCTGCACGTACGGTTCGGCATACGCCTGGAATTCGCAGATGACTCGCATGATCACCCCGGCTTCCTCCGGACTCATGCCAAAAATCGGGGTCTGCGGATACTTGATATCCAGATAGTAGAGAATGGCGACGGATTCGAACACGACATAATCGCCGTCCTTCAACACCGGTACCTGACCGCGCGGATTCATTTTCAGCATCTGTGGCGATTGGTGCTCCTGTTTGTCGAAGTACAGCCGCTGCGACTCGAAAGGCAGACCTTTGTGCTCCAGCGCCAAGAGCACCCGCCACGAGAACGGACTGCCGCTGCCCCAATAGAGAGTGAGTGCCATCCGCCAATTGTAACGGTAAGTTCCGGCCGCCATCGCGATAAGCTCGCCGCCCGACTCGGGGCAGCGGGCTGTCTGAGTCAGGATGCGGGGGCGGCGCCCCACAGCAAGCCCAAGTGACTATGCCCATGAGTCCCGGCTGCTAAGCTTCCGCCCATGGAATTCACCACGCTGATCGACTCCGGCTCGCTGCGCGCATTGCTGGCGCAAACGGACACCACCGCAGGTCGCACGGGACTGGTGCTGCTGGATTGCCGCTTCGACCTCGCCGTACCCGCCGCCGGCAGACAGGCGTACTTGCGCGCGCATATTCCCGGCGCGCGCTACGCGGATCTCAACCTGGAGCTCGCCGCACCGGTCTCGGCCACCAGTGGCCGTCATCCCCTGCCCCCGCCCGAGGTTCTTGCGCGGCGCTGCGCGGCATTCGGCATCGACCACCCCGACGTGCAGGTGGTGGCGTACGACGCCGCGAACGGCGCCTTCGCCGCACGCGCCTGGTGGCTGCTGCGCTGGCTGGGACACCGCCGGGTCGCGGTGCTGGACGGCGGCTATCAGGCCTGGCTGGCGGACGGTGGCGCACCGCAGTCTGAAACGGCGTCGACTATGGAAGCATCCGGCGCGCAGCCCGCTGCGCCGACCACCGACTCCTCTGTGCAAGCTTTCGTCACCGGAGCACGCGTCGCGCGGACTGATTCCTCGGTAGATGAACCCGTCACCGCAACGCATCCCACGCACACGGCGAACACCGCGTCGGTGCTCTCCACGGCCGAGGTGCTACGCGCCTTGGGCGAATCCAGCCGCCTGCTGGTCGATGCGCGCGCTGCCGAGCGCTACGCTGGCGAAGTCGAGCCCATCGATCCTGTCGCCGGCCATGTGCCCGGTGCGGTCAACCATCCGTTCATCGACAATCTCGCCGCCAATGGACGATTCCTCCCGCAGGCGGAGCTGCGCCGTCGCTGGCAGGCGACTCTCGCGGGCCACGCGCCGGGCGACACCATCCTCATGTGCGGCTCCGGGGTGACCGCCTGTCACGATCTTCTCGCGCTGGAGATCGCGGGTCTTCCCGGCGCCGCCTTGTATGCCGGCTCCTGGAGCGAGTGGATCCGTGACCCGGAGCGTCCGGTGGCGCGCGGCAAACAGCCCTAGCAGCCCATCATTTACTTGCAGCCGCAATTTGTTATCGTGCGCGCCACATGAATACACCTATCAAAGTACCCGCCGCGACTCACGCGTGGAAAATCGGCGAGTCGTTGGATCTTTATCAGACCGAAGCCTGGGGTAAGGGGTACTTTTCCATCAACGCGCTGGGGCATGTGGTCGTGAGGCCCAGCATGGAACCCGCCGAGGAAATCGATTTATACGAGGTGGTACAGGGGCTCAAAGCTCGCGACCTGCACACGCCCGTGGTGATTCGTTTCTCGGATATTCTGGCGCACCGTCTGCGCCGCATCGCCGATGCGTTCGGTACGGCGATCGCGGAAAACGGCTACAAGAATCGCTATGCCGCGGTTTTTCCGATCAAGGTGAACCAGCAACGCCTGGTGGTCGAAGAGGTCTACCGCTATGGGAAGGAATTCGGCTTCGGGCTCGAAGTCGGCTCCAAACCGGAACTGCTCGCGGTCATGTCGATCACCGAGAACGCGCCGGAGCGCATCGTCGTCTGCAACGGTTTCAAGGACGATAGCTACATCGAAGCGGTGATTCTCGCCACCAAGCTCGGCCGCACCATCATCCCGGTGGTCGAGAATTACGAGGAGATCCACCTCATCCTCAAACACGCGGAGCGCTACGCGGTACGGCCGAAGATCGGCGTGCGCGTGAAACTCGCGAGTGAAGGCGCCGGGCGATGGCGCGAGTCCGCCGGCGAGAAGTCGAAATTCGGCCTGTTCATCAGCGAGATCTTGGATCTGTATGCGCTGCTGAAGGAACGCAACATGCTCGATTGCCTGCAACTGGTGCACTGTCATCCCGGCAGCCAGCTGCAGGACATCCGGCGGGTCAAGGATGCCATCAACGAGCTCGCGCATGTCTATGCGGAACTGAAGCTCATGGGCGCCGGCCTCCAGTACATCGACATCGGCGGCGGCCTCGGCGTCGATTACGACGGCAGCGGCACCAACTACGAATCCTCGATGAATTACACGCTGAACGAGTACGCGAGCGATGTGGTCTACCGTATCAAGAGCGTCTGCGACGCCCGCGACGTGCCGCATCCCATGATCGTGAGCGAATCCGGACGGGCCATCGCCGCGCATCACAGTCTGCTGGTATTCGACATCTTAGGCTCATCGAAACTGGACCGGTTCAAGGTGACGGGCCAGCCCGCCGAGGATTACAGCGGCGGCGAGGAGCTGCCGCAGCCCGTACGGGATTTGTTCGACAGCTTCAAGTCGGTCAACGAGCGCCGCCTGGTCGAGTGCTACCACGACGCGCTGCAGGCCCGTGAGCAGGCATTGCAGATGTTCAACTTAGGTTACCTCAGCCTGGAATTCCGCGGTCTGGCCGAAAGGCTCTACTGGGCCACGTGTACCAAGATCCGCGATTACTGCCGCAAGCTCGATCGCGTGCCTGAAGAGCTGGAGAATCTCGAGGACAGCTTGAGCGATATTTATTTCTGTAATTTCTCCATATTTCAATCGCTTCCGGACAGCTGGGCGATCGGCCAGTTGTTCCCCATCATGCCCATCCAGCGTCTCTCGGAAAAACCGACGCGCAACGCCGTACTCGCCGACATTACCTGCGATTCGGACGGCAAGATCGATCGTTTCGTTCATCCGCGCGTCACCAAGCGCACGCTCGAGGTGCATGAACTCCGCGCGGGCGAGCCCTACTATCTGGCGGCCTTCCTGGTCGGCGCGTACCAGGAGACGTTGGGCGATCTGCATAACCTGTTCGGCGACACCCACGTCGTGCACATCCGCCTGCAGGAGGGCGGCGGGTGGTGGATCGAGGAGATCGTCAAGGGCGACACGGCCACCAAGGTGCTGGAGTACATGGAGTACGACACGGATGAACTCTACCCGGGCATTGCGCGGGACTGCGAACGGGCGGTTCAGGAGGGGCGCATGACCCTGACCGAGGCGCAGGCGGTCAAGCGCTTCTACGAGAACGAACTCAACGGCTACGCGTATCTCGAAGCGGAATAGCGCTCCAATCGCTGTTATTTGGCCGTAAATGGCCGTTTTCCGCGTTTGCCAACCTCAAATCCCTGGCGTACAGTCGGTGTAGGGTGGTTCCCTAATGTTATGTGGGGTACCGCACAATCGAAGGTACAGACCGCAATGCATCGCTGCGGATCGGTCTGCGTGTTGAAACCGCGTGCTCGCGGCTCGCCGCTCATTGCGCGCACTGTTAGTGAGACTAGTTGAATGACGACGATTTACGTTGGGAACCTGCCATTCACCGCTACAGAAGACGAAGTGCGTAGCTTGTTCGAGCGCTACGGCAAAGTCGATTCGGTCAAGCTCATCAACGATCGTGAAACCGGGCGTCCTCGCGGTTTCGCGTTCGTCGACATGGCGGCCGGCGAGGCACAAAACGCGATTCAGCAGACGAACGGCTTTCAAATGGGCGGCCGGCCGCTGCGCGTGAACGAGGCACAGGAGCGTGCCCCGCGGTCCAAACCCTCGGGCGGTGGCGGCGGCGGCGGCGGCCCACGCCGCTGGTAATCGAGCGCTGACTGGTGATCGGGCCCGCACGGTGGAGCCCGCTCACGGTGTGTTCTTCGAACTACGCGGCCGCGCCGGGATGCGGGCAGACGGTTGCTCTGCATTATCTGCGACCCGGTTTTCGCTCGCGGTGGCCTGGACGCGCACGCGTTTGAACGGCACTCTGCGGGGGCGTCGTCGCATTCGAAAACCCACTCCCCACGCGAACCCACTCCCCACCAGGCGGTCATGTTAAAACCCATTCCGATCAGAAGTAACCCCGTGTTTCAGGGCCGTATCGTCGCGGTATCCACCGAGACCCTGAAATACGCCAATGGTCGGGAATATGAGCTGGATTTCATCCGCCATCCCGGCGCGGCCGCCGTGGTGGCGCTGGACGATGCGAACCGACTCTGTGTGGTGCGTCAGTATCGTCACGGGGTCGCCGACTTCATGTGGGAAATCCCCGCGGGCAAACTCGACCCGGGCGAAGCGCCGAAGGTGTGCGCCATCCGCGAACTGAAGGAAGAGACCGGCGTGTCGGCGCGCGACTGGACCCCCATGGGTTTGTACGTGCCGGCGGCCGGCATCTTCACCGAGGTGATCCACTTGTACCTGGCCCGCGGCCTCGATGTGGGGGCTGCCGCCCCGGATGAGGATGAGGATTTGGAGGTGCGCTGGCTGCCCATCGAGGAAGCGGTCGCAAAGCTCCAAAGCGGCGAATGGAACGACGGCAAAACGGCAATGGCGTTACTGCGCGCCCAATACCATCTGCATCTGTGACGGAGCCCAGGGTTTGACCCCTTACGTATTGACTTAACCTCGGCGTGGCCTAAAAAGGAGGGTGTGAGCGTCAATCGTCCAAAACCTCCGACCAGCCGCAAGCCGGATACCGTTGCTGCAACGCAGCGCGAGTCGCCCGTGCGCCCCCACCATTCCGGCCGGGTGAAACATGACGAGCGCGGCAACGCCATTTGGGAATGGGCGGTCAACACCGGTGGTGTGGCGCGCGACTCCGTGACCAACCGGCTCCAGAAACTCGAGAACTCCTCGCTATCCCTCGCCGAGGAAGTCCCCCCCGCGCAAGCCCCCCTGGGCTTCATCAAGGAGAACCGGCAGGGCACCGCGCACGGTTACAGCCCCTACGACAGCGGGATACTGGCCAAGAAGGAAGTCTCCCGCAAGAAGGACCTACGTAAATTGAGCGAGTGGTTGAAACTCAAGAAGCAAGCGCAAAACCGCGAGCCTGACGAGTAGCGAAGCCCGGTCACGGATCTCGCGACCCCTTGACTCATGCTGTGCCTGCTCCGCTCGCGACCTGCGCCGCCGCCCCGATGAAGAGCGGCTACGCCAAGGCGTGGCACAATTTGGCCGCCAACCCCAAGCGATAAAATTTCCGCAGCTCGCGGACCAGCGCTTCGATTCGCGCCTCCCCCCGACGCACGAAACGCCGCTCCAACCGCCGGCAATAATGGGCGGCGCAGCGATGCGCGGTACGGTAGCGCGCATCGGCTTCCGGTTCGAGACGCGCATCGAAGCTCACCCGATCGAACAACCGAGGGTGCACCTGAACGGGATACGCGCCCCCGCGTTGCCGTGCGATGAGGAAAACGGTCGCCGCATACTTGTCCACTTCCGCCTGGGTTTCGAGCTCGAGCAAGGACACCGACGCATCGCGTTCCAAACGCCACGCCGTATAGACGAAGTGGCTAACCCCTTCGAGCGCGGTGCAGTAGTCGGCCAGATTACCCTCGGTCAATGCGCCCAACGGGTCGGCACGTTCGAGGCGATGCAGTACGCCGGGATCGAGGTACAAGGCAACGCCGGCGCCATCCGCGCATTCCGCCAGCACCAACGCCTCATCGAGCAGGCGGCTGTCGTTGTGCGGCGTGAACCCGCGAAGGTCGCGGCGATCGGTCACGAGAAAATCCGCGACATCGTGTTGAACTTCCACGTCGTAGAGCCGCCCTAGCAGCGACTGCATACCGCGTAGGACGGTACTCATCGGGACCCGCAGCCCGTCTGCCTCACGTCGTCTACCGCGGCCGACCGGCGGCAGCGGCGTGACGGCGCCCGTGAGCCGGACAGGCTGCTAATGCTGGCGTCCCCAACCACCCTGCTTAACGGGCTGCACCCCCAGCTTATTGAGCAGACCCTGGGCCCGCGGACTGCCGGTCTTCATCCACACCTCGTACAGGCGCAGGATATCGGCATCCGTGTGCTGGTACGACATTTCGCTGACCTCGTTCAACGCGTCCACGAGGCGCTGAAATTTCTGCGCGAGCTGCGCGTAGATCGCCGCCACACAGCGTCCCGACAAGGAGCGTTGCATGGTATCGGCTAAAGAGCTGTAGGCATTCCCGCCCATCGCGATGTGGTAATCGATGTCGATCAATTTTCGCGCGAAACTCCGCGCGAAGAAGCCGGCGACGAACAGGGAGACGTCGCCGAGCCGTTGCAGGCCGCGTTGCCGGGCCAGGGTCGTGGGAGCGTCGAGCGCCTCGCTCAGCATATGCGCCAAAGGCTTGATTCGCAGACCCTCGGGCGTGCGTTCGTAGAGCGCATCCGCGCGTGAGAACATGGTGAGTAGATTGACGACGTATTGCTCAGCTTGCTCGTCGATGTCGAGCCGCTGATTCTCACTCGCGGCGTGAAACGCGTCGCGAAAGAACTCGCGCAGTGAGGTGACCGCTACCAAAGATCCCGCAGACATTGCTTGCATGCTCGGCGTCCTTATGTGGCTGACCCCATCCTAGCGACATTTGGGCGGTGAAGTGAAGTAGGAAAAACACTGTTTTTCAAAGGTTTTTCCAATCAGCAGTCATAGCCGTAGGCTGCTAAGCGAGCTCCGCGAGCGTGGTCACGGTGCAGAGCGGCGGCGCGAATTGCGCGGGCCACTCGCGCGTCTCTCGATTCAGCCACACCGCCTGCATACCCGCCTGCGTTGCACCGACCACATCGGCGAGCGGATCGTCGCCGATGTGCAGCACCTCGATGGGCGCGACCCCCGTCGCGCGCAAAAGGTACTCGAAGATTTTCGGGTGCGGCTTTGCCGCGCCGGCCGCCGCGGCGGTGACATGACCCTCGAACAGATCGGCGATGCCGCAGCGCCCGAGATCTGCGTTGCCGTTGCTCAGCGCGAACAATCGATACTTCGCACGCAACCGTTCGAGCGCCGGCCGCACGTCCTCATAGCATGTCACCCGGTTGCGGCCGGCGAAAAAAATCTCCAGCGCCTCGTCGACCGGGGCGGAGCGGTAACCCGCCGCCGCGAACTGCAGAGCCAGCGCCTGCCGGCGCACGAAGGTCAAATCGTGGCTCTGCTCCGGGTGGCGCGCGGCCACGTGCATCCGCAGCGTGCGCATGGAGTCGAGGTCGTGACCCTGCATCGCGCGTGGATGATGCGCCTCGAGCCAGGTCAGCAACTCGCGCTCCGCGGCTGCGATCACTGGGCCGACCGGCCACAGGGTGTCGTCCAAATCCAGACTGATGACACGCGGTGTGAGCATCCACGAATTCTACGGTGAACCGGCCACGCGATCCGGCGAACCGGTCGGCATCAGGACTCGACGCCGCGCCACGCCGCCGGATAATTCGTGCCGAGCTGCAAGATGCGGTTCAAGACATCGCGATAACGCATGCCCGCGGTGAGCGCGGACTGCGAAAAATCCTCGGCCATGGAAATGTTGGGATTGGCGTTGGCCTCGAGCACGTACAAGCCGCCGTCGGGGCGCAGTCTGAAGTCCATGCGCGCATAGCCCGTCAAGTGCAGCGCGCGAAAGATCCGCTTGGTGAGCCGCTCGAGCCGCGCCACGGTGCCCTCCGGCAGGCCGGCCGCCGCGGCGGTGGTGATCCCGTACTTCTCCTGATAGCGCCGATCCCACTTCACCTTGCGGGTGGCGATCGCGGGCAGGTTCTCCGGTAACGAGCCGAAGCGCATTTCCCATACCGGCAGCACCTTCAGACGGTTGTTGCCGATGACGCCCACGTACAGCTCGCGGCCCTCGATGTATTCCTCGACCAGCGCATCCGAATGCGTTTGCTCGTGGATGAACGCGATCCGCTCGAACAATTGTTTCTGATCCGTCACCACCGAGGCGTGCGCGATGCCGAGCGAGGCATCTTCGGTCGAGGACTTCACGAACAACGGAAAATTCAGCTTGCGGGGTATTCGCGGCTTTTTGCCACGCGGCACCACCAGAAACTGCGGCGTCGGAATGCGATGATAGGACAGCAACTGCTTGGACAGCACCTTATCCCGTGACAGCAGCATGCCGCGCGGATTGCAGCCCGTGTACGGTTGACGCATCAACTCGAGAAAGGCCACCACATGCTGATCATAAGTGACGATACCGTCGAATTCTTCGAGGAGATTGAACACGATATCCGGCTTCCAATCGATGATCGCGCGGCGTAGCTCCGACAAGCTATCCGACAAGCCGAGCGGCAGCACCTCATGACCGGCCGCCTTCAGGTGCGTGATGACGTCGTACTCCGTACGCCACTCGTCGATCTCCTTCTCGGTCGCGCCCACCAAGGACTCCGGCGGCACGAGGGTAGAGTGCACCAACACCAGCGCGCGTAGTTTATTCACAGCGCGACCCGCGGCAATTGACGCTCTTCATAGGATTCGGCCAGGCGAGCGATCACCCAGACCAACTGCGGTTTGAGGTCACGCCGCGAACCCCGCACATACAAATTCAATGACTCGCAACGGTCGATCATCAGCCTGAGCACCTGATGCACTAAATATTCGCTGAAAACGCCGCTGCGCACGAATTGCTGGCGCAGCGGATTGCGCATGTCGCGCAGCACGCTCGCCGCCTTCGCGGCGCTGCGGCGAGCGGGTGCCGTGGTGAACAGCTTGAGCAGCAATTCATCGGCGCCCGAACGCCGCGGCATGCGGTACCGCGCGAGCTTGTGCTCGTAGTGCTGCCGCAGCGTCCGGCTTTCCTCGGCGATGTCCTCGATCTTGGTCCGATCGGTAACCGGCGGCGAGGCCTCGCCGAACTCTCGTGCCAGCCCCTCGATGTACTCGAGTTTGGCATAGGCGGGCCAGCCCAAGTATTCACGGCGCCAAGGGGAATGCGGCTTCAGCCACACCGCGAAGGTCTCGGCGAAATCCTCGGTCGGATGCGCCTGCGCGTACCATGCGCCCAAGTGCTGCACGAAGCGGCGGCTCCCCGGCCGCGGGCGGTAGGTATCGGGATAGGGCAGCGATGCCGGGCCGAATACTTCGCGCCACTGCCGCCGCCGCCGCAACCGATACGCCGAATCGATCGCATGGCCCGCCTCATGCCGCAATATCCGCATGAGCCAGTTGCGGTTGCCCCCCTCCACCTCGCGCATGAAGCGACGCTCGATGCTCATCAGCCGCCGGTGCGCCAGATAGAAGGGAATCGCGATACCCGGTATGCCATCCGGCGAAAACCACTCCTGAGCCAGCCAGCAATGCGGTTTGAAGCGGATACCGCGGGTGGCCAACTCCCGGTACAACCGCTCGATCGCCTCCTCGAGGTCCGTCCCCTCGATGGTCAGCCGTAGATCGCAGAATCTCAGACTGAGCAACTGCTCGTCGGCGAGGGTCTCCCACGCATAACCCGACCGCGGCGTGCGGGACCGGGTGACGACGGGGGCGGAGTGCGACATGGATCGAGTATGACTTAGGTCCGCAGCTGGTCCAACCCCGTAAAATCGAACAGCGCCGGGTCGGCCAGTTGCGAGGCCGAGGCGTTGCAAATACCCGAGAAGATCGATTCGATGCGACCGGGAAACTTCTGCTCCCACTCGTGCAACATATTCTTGACGGCCAACCGCTGCATATTGGTCTGCGAACCGCACAGCGTGCAGGGAATGATGGGGAATTCGCGCGCGGCCGCATAGCGCGCAATCGCACGTTCCGCCACGTAGGCCAGCGGCCGGATCACGATATGCCGCCGATCTTCGCTCAACAGCTTGGGCGGCATGGCCTTCAACTTGCCGCCGAAGAACAGGTTCAAGAACAAGGTCTCGACGATGTCGTCGCGATGATGGCCCAGCGCGATCTTGGTGATGCCATTCTCGGCGGCGTAGCGATATAAGGCGCCGCGCCGCAGGCGCGAACACAGCCCGCACATCGTCTTGCCGTCGGGTATCACCCGTTTCACCACCCCGTAGGTGTTCTGTTCGATGATGTGGAACGGCACCCCGAGCTCGGTCAAGTAATTGGGCAGTACCTCGGCCGGAAAATTCGGCTGCTTCTGGTCGAGATTCACCGCGATGAGCTCGAAGCGGATCGGCGCGCTGCGTTGCAGACTGAGCAGAATATCGAGCAGCGTGTAGGAGTCCTTACCCCCGGACAGGCACACCATCACCCGATCGCCGTCGGCGATCATGCCGTAGTCGCCGATGGCCTTGCCCACCGCGCCGCGCAGCTGCGCCTGCAGCTTCTTGAAGGTGTTGGAGTGCCGCACCGGGTCGGCGATCACGGCGCTTCCAGATACTTCGATTCCAGGTAACGCAGGTAAGCGGCGGCGCTCAAGGGTTTGCCGGTCGCCTGCTTGATGAGCTCCTGTACCGGCAGTCGCGCACCCACACCATGCACGTTATCGCCCAGCCAGCCCATCACCCCGCCGAATTGACCCACCGAGATTTCCGCATCCAGCGACGGACGCTCGGCGCGCAGCGCCTCGTTCAACTGACCGGCGATCACCGCGCCCAGCACATAGGAAGGGAAATAGCCGAAGTGCCCCACCGCCCAATGAATATCTTGTAAACACCCCTCCACGTCATTACCCGGGCGAATGCTCAGGCGTTGCTCCAGGTTCGCATTCCAGGCTTCGGGCAGATCGGCCACCGGCAGAGACCCCTCGAGGATCTTCTTCTCCAGTTCGTAGCGCAACATGATGTGTACGGGGTAAGTGAGTTCATCCGCATCCATCCGGATCAAGCTGCGCTTCACCCGGATCAGATGTCGGTAGAGATTCTCCTCGCTCCATTCCGGACCACTGACCTGCAGGTACTTCTCCATCAGCGGCTTCAAATACGTGACGAACGAGCGGCTGCGGCACAGGTTCATCTCGAACAATAGCGACTGGCTCTCCTCGAGTGCCAGCCCACGGTCCCGACCCACCGGTTGATCCCGCCATTGCTGGGGCAGACCCAAATCGTACATCGCATGGCCGGTCTCGTGGACCGCGCCGAGCAACCCTGAAAACGGATCGTTCGGATCGAAGCGCGTGGTCACCCGGATATCGCCCGGCACACCTTCGGTGAACGGATGCTCGCTCTCGTCGAGGCGCCCCCGATCGAATGGAAAGCCCAACGACTTGAGTACGTCGAGCGCCAACGAACGTTGCCGCGCCACGCTGAATTTTCCAACCAGCGGCAGCGGCGCCCGGTCGGCCTGCACTTCGATGGCCGCGTTGATGAGTCCCGGCAGCTTGCGGGACAGCGCCTTGAAAATGGTGTCGATGTCGGCGGTCGAAATGCCCGGCGTAAAGCCATCGACCAAGGCATCGTAGGGCGCAAGCCCGCGCGCCTGACCGAGCAGCGCGGCTTTGTCGCGCACCAAGTGGACGACCTCTGCGAGATGGGGCGCGAACACCTTGAAGTCGTTGGCCTTGCGAGCCTCCACCCAGAACACTTCCGCCCGCGCCGTCGCCTTCGCCAGGCGCGCGATCAGCGACGGTGGCGTCGCGATGGCATGGTCACGCTGTCGCCGCATCTCACGCAGGTTCGCCAGCGGCCAGTCGTCCAATTGGGAGGAAGCCGCCTCGGCCCGCTCCAGCAATCGCGCCACCTTCGGCGTCGTCAGCAGAGCATGATGTTCGGTCTCGAGCGCCGCCAATTGCTCCCCGCGCACATCCGCACTACCGCGCGGCATCATCACGGCGGCATCCCAGCGCAGCAGCGACAAGGCACCGCGAAACGCATGCAGTCGGCGAAACTCTTGTTCCAGTTGTTCGTAAGGAGAGGCGGGCATGATCGACCTCAAGTCTAGCAGATGACGCCCGAAAGCGGCTGCTCTGCCCTCAGAAAAACTCGTTATTTCAATGAGTTATTCCGACCTACGCGCGCCTCCTACACACCCCCACTACGCTCCCACCCCACCTCTTCGCCTCCTGTACACCTCGACCGACACCCAGCAACCGACTGGCCGCGGCCTACAACCCTTTGAGCGACAACGCGCCATGCTGCCGGAACGGCAGGTCGCTTAGGAACGGCAGATCGATGCTGGCACCGCCCGTCATGTCGTACTCGATCGAATCGGCATGCTGATCCTTGCGACCCGCCACCTTCAAGAGTGCCAACGCCATATTCGCCGAGATCTCCATATCGAACTGAGTGTCCCCACGCGCCGGGACCACGAAGGCGGTGGTATTGACCCCGCTGGCGACCTGCTCCCCCGCAATGTTCAGCTCCACATGCAGACGGCTGACCGGCAAGGTGCGGTCGTTGGGGTTCTGGATGTTCAATTTCACCAGAAAATTTTGCCGCAGAAAATTACCGCCCGTCATCTCGATGCTCACCACCGAGAACTGCGGCTTCTCAAATTTCGGGGCGAGCACGCTACAACCGGCCACTGCGAGCGCGGCAACCAGCAGCGACGATCCGCAACGCCTCAGGACGGCAGAGCCAACGCGACCGGTCACGACTCGACCGGCGGCGCGGAGTGACCGCGGACGATCATTTTTATGGGCATGATTCGGGGCATCATTTTGAGGGCTCGGCATGGCACGATGTCGCCAAATGATAGCTGCAATTTCACGCTGTAGAACCCGCGCAACCCACGATTGCCGTCGGAAACTCCCATTGATGGTCGGTATTGGACTCGTTGCCACGGCCTCCGTCGCTGGCATAACCACGACGACGCCCGCCGCCCCAACGTCGCTGGCACCAACCGCCACTGCGCCGGCCCCCTCCGCACCGCCGCTGGCGCCAACCACCACCGCGCCGGACCCCGCACCGTCGCCGCTGCCAGCCTCAGCAGCAACGCCCGCCACCCCAACGTCCTGTCTACCCACCGGCGATGGCTACCTGCGCGCGCGTGTCGCGGGCGCCGTCGAGGCGAAGATCGATTGGCCGAACGCCGGCACCCGCTGCCAAGGCGAGATCAAGCCCGAGCCGGCCGGAGTCCGGATGAGCTTCCAGCGGATCAAGGGCGGCAAGCCCAACCTGTTGTTCGTGTTCGGTCTCACCGGGATACACGAGGGAGCCCCCGCCCACGACGCGGCCGTGAATCTCACCGTGATCCTCCAAGGCACGACCCGCATCTACGGCACGCTCGGCGACTCGCGCTGCGCCGTCGATTCACTCACGCAAACACCCTTGGAAACCCCACACGCCTTCCGGGTCGAAGCCCGCGGCTTCTGCACGCAGCCGGCGCACGCCGTGCGCGGCGACGGGGACGTGCTGGTCAGCACCTTCGAGTTCGCGGGCCGGGTCGACTACGGCGAATGAACCGGCCCACTCACCTTAGTCTGACATCAGTGAGGCACGCTGCCAGCCCGCTCATGCAGCCGAATTTCAAAGAGCTTCGGCCAGTTCTTGCCGGTGACGAACAGGCGGTCGCCCCGAGCGTCGTAAGCGATGCCATTGAGTACCGCCTCCGGGTCGCCGGCCACGTTCGATGGGCTTAAGATGCCCGTAAGATCCACGAGACCCCTCACCTGGCCGCTGTACGGGTCGATGCGCAACAGCCAATTGGTGTGCCAGACGTTGGCATAGATCTCGCCCTTCACCCACTCCAGTTCGTTCACATTGCGCACGGGTTTGCCGTCCAGCGTCACCTCGATGCGATTGGTCTCCAGCAGCGTCCGCGGATTCAGAAAGCGCAGTTGCGGCGTGCCATCGCTCATGATGAGCTGCCGGCCATCCTGCGTCAGCGCCCACCCCTCACCCGCGTAGTGGAATTCGCGCTGCAATTTCAGCGTGGCCCGATCGAAGACGAAGCCCACCTGAGATTGCCAAGTCAGGCTGATGAGCTCGGAACCCCAGTTCACGATTCCCTCGCCGAAATACTGCCCCGGAAGATCCAGCTTCTGCACCACCTCCCCTGAGTCGATTTTCACCTTGCGAATGCTCGAGTGATGCTCGATACCCGTGCTCTCGTACAAGAAGCCATCCAAGAAGAACAAGCCCTCCGTGAAAGCCGCCGTGTCATGGGGGTAGGTATGCACCACCTCGGCGTCATAGACCGGGACCGCCGCGCCGGCCGAGGCGGCCCAAGCAGCCATGAGTGTGCAAATCAGTAACGTCGGTTTCATGGCTCGCATACTGCATAAACTCGCGCGACTTGTGAGGCGAATTCGCGACAGACCCCACCGCGAGTAGCGCCACGCTTCGAATACCCAACCGTTTCGGGTTGGCTCGGCCGCTAAGCGGCTTGATCGGACGCCTCAAGGCGGTTTCCGAATTACAAATTCGTCAGGAAACCGCCGACTATTGCCCGAACAAGCCCTCGGCTGGTCATTTTCAGCATTTACCATATTGCAGACTGAACTCCTACAAGGGTCGACGGTCTTCACCTACAGACAATGGAATCAACTGTGGTCTAATCGCAACAATAATTGCAGGGGCACTAGGTGCTCGATGCTATTGTTTAGTTTTGATGGCTTTCGCGATAACGCTCAAATGGCATCCGCTGTTGGCGTTACGCAATCAATATGGAGAGAAAAGCATGAAGCGAGTGATTTTATGCGGGCTGGTCGCCGCAGTCGGAGCCGCAAGCGGTACTGCGCTTGCAGACGACGACACCGGGGCCTGGTACGTGGCACCGATGGGATCCTACAACCTACTGGACGACCATCGCGCCGCCAAGGACGACTTCGGTGTCGCAGCCGCCCTGGGCTACGATTTTGCGCCGCATTTTGCCGGCGAATTCAACTACACCTACGGTAGCTTCAAGATCCACGACATGGCAAGCCAAAAGCTCTCGGGCTATACGCTGGACGTGTTGTACAAGCTGTTGCCGGGCGCCGCGGTCGACCCGTACGCCATCATCGGCGGCGGTGACATCACGGACGCGGTCGGCACCGGACGTAAGGACAATGCCTGGGCGGCTGAAGCCGGTCTGGGTGCTCTGACGGGTCTCGGTCCGCAGACCGGATCCTTCCGGGTGCAGCTGCGCACCGAGGCGAAGTATCGTCGGGAGTTCATCCAGAACACGGCGTACGACCCCAAGAACCCCGGCGACGTGCTGTTCAACGTGGGTTTGCAGTTCCAGTTCGGCGCGCCGCTACCGCCGCCGCCACCGAAAGTGGCTGAAGCTCCGCCGCCTCC